>Ga0209812_10000043_pt1 | contig 106816 bp, 86 predicted proteins | sample JI71714BDNA_FD_187502 | JGI IMG/M metagenome (GOLD analysis project Ga0209812, IMG submission 187502) | Wastewater effluent complex algal communities from Wisconsin, to seasonally profile nutrient transformation and Carbon sequestration -... | ecosystem: Engineered > WWTP > Effluent > Algae... | reverse complement strand
CCTTCTTCCTTCTTCCTTCTTCCTTCTTCCTTCTTCCTTCTTCCTTCTTCCTTCTTCCTTCTTCCTTCTTCCTTCTTCCTTCTTCCTTCTTCCTTCTTCCTTCTTCCTTCTTCCTTCTTCCTTCTTTATTGATAACTTCTGCCGCGCCATTTTTTGGGTTTATTGAGAGCAGAGATTAAGATTCGGAAAAAGGCGAAGGGATCGGCAAGGGGTGATAACCAAAATAACCACGCACCTTGGGCTTGACTCCGATCGTAGGAGGGCGCGATCGCGGCACATAAAGCAAATCTAATTAACACTAAAAAGCCATTTAAGCCTAGTAAAATTTGCCCAATTAAGGGGGTAAGAGACAGATGGGAAGAAATTAATAAATAAGTGATCAGTAGGGGAATAGGTAAACCTTGGACGCTCAATAATAACCAGATATCACCCCAGATTTGACTCTTTGATGAAGCATCTTTTAAATCAAGCGATCGCCCCCATTCTTCCCAGGTTTCTTTCATTCCTTCATACATGCGCACCTGAATCACTTTTGCACCATCTAAAAATCCGACTTTATAGCCTTGACTCGCGGCATAACGCGCTAAAGTTACATCATCACAAAAAGAACTTTTTGCTACAGTATAACCCCCTAATTTAGCTAATACTGAACGACGACATAAAAAACATTGACCATTTGCCATTACTGTGGCGGATGAATCCGCGTCTGTTCCCGTGGGACCGACTCGATATACTAATGTCATTAATAAGGCTGGTTGTAACCATAATTCCCCCGGATATTTGAGGATAAATTGAGGGGATAGGGAGATTAAATCATAATTTTCAGAGATCGCGCATTTGAGGAGACTCGCGACTAAACCCGGATGGGGTTGGGTATCTGCATCAATTCCTAAAATCCATTCTACGGGTGTATTATTTTTATCAAAGTTTGACTCATTAATGGTAAGATTTTCGTCAGAGGGTTTCGCTCCTATTATATGTAAAAATCCGTTATGGAGTGCCCAGGGACGGCCTACCCATCCACTCGGTAAGGGTTCATCATTTATTAACTTAAAACGGGGGTCTTTTTTACTGGCACTTTTTACTAATTCTGGGGTTTGATCCGTTGAATAACTATCAACAACAATAATTTCTCGGAGTTCGTAACTTTGACGAGTTAACCCTTCTAAACAAGGTGAAATACGCTCGGCTTCGTTTAAGGTGGGCACGATCGCGCTACAAATACCTACTAAGTCGGGTGTTGGTGACTGGGGCTCTAAAGGGGGACGACGAGAGGGCCCTTTGCTCAGACGAGTTAATAAAATGACTGTCGCCGGAATTTGTAACAGTAACAGTAATAAGCCAATAATATCGGGGAGGGAAGACGTGATGATTAAGTTTAACATTTACAGAGAATACAATGAGCTACGAATCAAGATTTTTGTAGGTTGGGTTGAGCGTAGCGAAACCCAAGGAATATGTTAGGTTTCGTGCCTCAACCCAACCTACGAATCTTCACCCCTTGAGGTACGAAGATGTTGGGTTTTGCGCTGCGCGCAAGCTGCGCTAACGTGCCTCAACCCAACCTACGAATCTACGAATCTACGAATCCATATTTTTGTCGGTTGGGTGGAGCGATACTTCACCCCTTGAATATGTTGGGTGGAGCGGCGCTCAACCCAACCTACCAATCCATATTTTTGTCGGTTGGGTGGAGCGATACTTCACCCCTTGAATATGTTGGGTGGAGCGGCGCTCAACCCAACCGACCAATCCATATTTTTGTCGGTTGGGTGGAGCGATACTTCACCCCTTGAATATGTTGGGTGGAGCGGCGCTCAACCCAACCTACCAATCCATATTTTTGTCGGTTGGGTGGAGCGATACTTCACTCCTTGAATATGTTGGGTGGAGCGACGCTCAACCCAACCTACCAATCTACGAATCAATCCATATTTTTGTCGGTTGGGTGGAGCGATACTTCACTCCTTGAATATGTTGGGTGGAGCGACGCTCAACCCAACCTACCAATCTCATAAATTATTATCCCTTTCTGGGGGGGGATAATTAATTTATTTGGTAAGCACGACGGGACGATCGCGTACTTCTTTTTTGAGGTTAGACTCTAAAACATCAATGGCATCAAGGTTTTCTCGTTGCTTAGGGGTAAACCAGTAGAGCGCGATCGCGGGAATGACACCTAACGCCATAGCTAAAGATGCCGGGAACCAAAAACGAGTGTCTAAGGAAGTTAAAGTAATAACCGCACCGAAAGCCACATTTACTAAATAAATCGTCAGGGGGACAATTAATTGTGAGCGCTCTAAATTAATCTTGGTATTACGCCAAAAGAAAGCCGCGACACTCATAAACAGAGTTCCAGTCCCTAACCATCCGGTAATATTACGATAGGGCATCCCAAAAAATGCACCTTCTTCGGCGAATTGCCAGAAGGGAAATGAGGTTTGACTCATCGCGGGATCAAGTACAAAGTCCCACGCGGTTAAGAGAAGAGCTCCCAGCGCGATCGCGCCTAATTGGGAGATCCAACCCTTATCGCGTAAGCCCGCACGAGCCATTAAATAACAAACCATTCCCAGGTAAAACCAAGAAAGGGGAATAGTAAAGGGTACTAAACCGGCAATTTTATAGCCCAAACCTTCTAAATAGTGATAATTACCAAAGGGAAAACCCGTACTTGTACCTAATAATTCGCTGCACAGGGACAAAACGACGGAGGGCAGCATAAAACTTAACAGAGTGCCTAAGCCTAATGTGCGATACCCATAAAGGGCAACCGCGGCAGCACCAAAGAGAATATAGACAACCCCGCCTCCAGCCATACCCCACTGGAAGAACATTTGTCCCACGGGTGGTAAGCTCACAATTAAGTCGGGGTTGGGTAATACTACCAATAGTCCCGCGAGTCCAAATATCATTGAGACTATATGGGCAGTGACACAGACGCGCTCGGCAATCAATAGTTGCTTCATGGGACTCCTTAATATACGAACCAGACAGCACTTCTTCTTAGTTTACAAATCTTTAAGAATTTTCCACCAGGTTTGTCAAGATTGGTTAATACTTGATAAGTTTTATTAATGTCTCTCCTCAGATATCTTTATCTGAAAGGGTTTTGAGGTTGATGGAGAAAATAAGCAAATCAACTTATAGAAGGGATTTGGTATCTTTTCCCTAATCTGACAGGGCAAGGTTTTCCCATCAAATCGCCGAATCATCTGGACAATCCTTTGTGATTTCAGGTTATCAGCATAAGACATCGGGTAAAAATTGGATTAATGGCCGGTAGGATGCCTACCCTAGAGTAGTTTTTGGAGATTTCGATAGATCCCAAAGGGGTTCTCATCCTCAATTTTAGAATGGCTCTGTGAGATCAAAATAAATGTTTAGTGATTATTTGTATTTCCTTAAGGATATCCCCTCTAACAGCATCGTCTATCAAGGGGACTACCAGCCCGGATTAGTAGTGCTGTCGATCGCGATCGCGATTTTTACGTCATACACGGCATTTTTAATGGGCCAGTTTGCCGAACCCGTCACCAGTAAAGGGGTTCGCCATACACTTCTTTCCCTAAGTGGATTAGCAATGGGGGTTGGCATCTGGGCGATGCACTTCATTGGTATGCTTGGATTCCGGTTGCCCTGTGGCATCAGCTATGATCCTGGGCTAACCATCATATCCATGATTCCAGCAGTCGCCGCGAGCATCTATGCCATGCACTTCATCACCCGCCCCCAAACAAGCTTCAAAGTTTTGCTGGGAGGAGGTACATTGTTTGGAATCGGCATCGGTACGATGCACTATTCAGGCATGGCCGCGATGCGCCTCGATGGTGTGATTCGCTACGATCCCTTTTGGTTTTCCCTGTCGATTCTAGTCGCGATCATTTTTGCCGTGATCGCGCTGTGGTTCCGTTTCTACATCGGCAAAGTGTTTTCCGTCGCCGGTCCCTATGCCTTACCTTGTTCCGCGGTGGTCATGGGTATTGCGACATCCGGTATGCACTACACCGCGATGATCGCGGCTCACTTCCTGCGTCACAGTGCCAGTGACATTCCTGTTACCGGAGTTGAGCCTTATGTAGTGGCGAGTGCTGTCACCCTCGCCACTACATTACTAACTGGTATCGTGATGCTGGTGGTATTGCGCGAAACGACTTTGCAACGCAATCAAAATAAGGCTCTCGCGGAGACCGAAGCCTGGTATCGTGGGATCATTGAATATGCCCCCGATGGAATATTTGTCATGGACTCCAAGGGCTTCATTATCCTGACTAACCCCGTACTCGATGCCATGTTCGGCTATCAGACTAACGAACTCATTGGCAAGCCGATAGAAATACTGGGGCTGGGTGCTGCTCTATCAGGCCACATTGACTTTCGCAATGACTCCCAGGAAAAAAGGCCCCTTTGCCTGATCCGCGATCGAAATCTGGAGTTACTGGGGTTGCACAAAAATGGTTCTCAATTTCCCATTGAAGTAGGACTAGCACGTTTACCGGAGTTAGGGGACCACGGTATCAGTGTATTTGCCTCCGTGCGTGATGTCTCCGCACGCAAGCAGACGGAACTGGAAATTACCCGTCAGCGTGAACACCTACAGTCGATTCTCGATAATGCCCCAGTTGGTGTTGCTATCACAGTGGACGGTATTACCCGTTTTGCCAACCCCCATATCATAAACCTGCTCAATCTCAAGGTGGGCGATCCGGCGACAAAAATCTATGTCGATACTTTTGATCGCGAACAAATGCTTGATAAACTTGCACGCGATAGAGTATACGAAGCCGTTACTTACAAAATGTATGGACCCGATGGAGGGATTCGGGATATTATGGCCACCTTCATGTTGACGGAATACGAGGGTAAGTCAGGTGTACTTGGCTGGCTCACGGATATTAGCAAGATTAAGGCGGCCGAGGAGGAAATGCGACGGGCGAAGGAACTCGCCGAAGAGACGACTAGGGTAAAATCGGACTTTCTGGCGAATATGAGTCACGAAATTCGCACACCCATGAATGCCGTCATTGGTATGACTCATCTGGCACTCAAAACGGATTTGACCCCCCGTCAGCGGGAATATTTAAAAAAAATACAGACATCGAGCCAACACTTGTTGGGGGTGATCAATGATATTCTCGATTTCTCTAAGATCGAAGCGGGCAAACTGACGATTGAGCATATCGACTTTGAGCTAGAAAAGGTATTAGAAAACGTTGCCACCCTAATTACTGAAAAAGCAGCCGCGAAGGGTTTGGAACTGCTCTTTGATATTGATCGCAATTTGCCCCGGCACTTCATCGGTGATCCCTTACGGCTTGGTCAGATATTGATCAACTATGCTAACAACGCGGTCAAATTCACAGAACAGGGCGAGATCACCATCATCGTAAAACTCAAGGAATACCGTGACACTGGTGATGTCGTACTGTACGTTGCGGTAAAAGACACCGGTATCGGCTTGACTATTGAACAGATCAGAAATCTATTCAATAGTTTCCAGCAGGCGGATACTTCTACCACACGCAAGTTCGGTGGGACTGGACTGGGTTTGGCGATCTGCAAAAAGATTGCTGAACTCATGGAAGGTGAAGTTGGTGTGGAAAGTGAATACGGCAAAGGTAGCACTTTCTGGAGTACGGTATGCCTACGCAAGAGCAAAGAGATACCACGGCGACTGGTACTCAGTCACGATCTCCAGGGCAAGCGTGTCTTAGTGGTTGATGATAATGAAAACGCTCGACTGGTGCTTACTGATCTCCTCGAACAGATGAAATTTGATGTCGATATGGCTAGTTCTGGTAAAGAGGCATTGCACGCGGTAACTGAAGCCGATGCCAAAGCTCGTCCTTATGAGATCGTTTTTCTCGACTGGCAAATGCCTGGTATGGATGGACTGGAAGTGGCGCGACGGATACCACTGCTTTCATTGAAACACAAACCTCATCATTTGATGGTAACGGCCTACGGACGGGAGGAAGTGTTCAAGGCGGCTGAATCGGTCGACATCGCAGATGTACTGATTAAGCCAGTGAATGCCTCGATTCTTTTCGATAGCTTGGTTAGAGTCCTCGGTGGCACGGTACAGGATACGGGTAGCAAAACCTACGAGACTCCGAGTATTCTCATCGATCGCCTGAAAGTGGTCAGAGGAGCGAAGATCCTGCTTGTTGAAGACAATGAAGTAAACCAGGACGTTGCCATAGAGTTGTTACAGGATGCAGGCTTTGTGGTTGATATCGCTCAAAATGGGCGGATCGCGGTAGAAAAGGTCAAGACTGGCAACTACGATATCGTGTTGATGGATATGCAGATGCCAGAGATGGACGGCGTTGATGCCACCGTCGAGATCCGCAAAGACTCCCGTTACCAAAGTCTGCCTATTGTGGCAATGACAGCCAACGTTATGCAGGACGATCGCGATCGATGTTTAACGGCAGGGATGAATGATCATGTCGGCAAGCCGATTGAGCCTGATGAACTCTGGAAAACTCTGCTAAAATGGATTAAACCTCGTCCGAGTGGGGGGGACAGGCAAGAATTTCCTTCGTCACCATTACCGCCTACGGAAAATGCCATTGTCATTCCATCGGATATTCCGGGGCTTGATACTTTAGAGGGCCTACGCCGAGTCTTGGGCAAGAAATCCCTTTATCTGTCGATGTTACGCAAATTCGTATCGGGACAGAAAACTGTTGCAGAGGAGATATTCCAAGCCCTTGAAGTTGGTGACAAGACTCTGGCTCAACGGCTTGCCCATACGCTGCGTGGTGTTGCTGGCAACATTGGTGCGGCTGAAATCCAACAGGCCGCCTCTGCTCTGGAATCTGCCATCAGAGAGGCTCGTTCTCCTTCTGAAGTCAATTCATTGTTAGCTGCCCTTCGTCCCCCTCTCGTCACGTTGATTGAGCTACTGGAAAGCAAACTGCCATTGGAAGCAGAAACTCCTAGGGTGAATATAGACTTTGTTAAACTTGAGGAGATTTGCAATAAATTATCTGATTACCTCCTCGAAAATGATGCGGAGGCCGCGGATCTGTTGCAAGATCATGCTGATTTATTGCGAAATGCTTTCCCGAAGCATTACAGCGCGATCGAACTTGGGGTTAATTCCTTTGATTTTGATGCTGCCCATGCTGCCTTGGTATTGGCTAGAGCGTGGGCTTAATCCATCGATGATCGCGACATAATGCGCCATTAAGCGATATAAATCGAATTGAGGACTCGATTATCGAAAGGTATGTTAAACCCCGAACTGCCGCACAAATGCTTGGAGTCCACGTCCGAACCCTTCTTAAATGGGAGCACGAAGGGAAAATCCCAGCCATCAAAACCCCGTCAGGGCAAAGACGCTATGACATTGAATCCTATTCAGGCAAATATGTTGAGCCAGCTAGAATTACCGTTATTTATGCCCGTGTTAGCAGTAGAGGACAGTCCGAAGTCCTGTCAAGACAAGTCGCGGTCCTCCAAGAAAAATAACCGCAAGGGGAAGTTATCAGTGCAATCGGAAGAGGACTCAATTTCAAAAGAGAAAAACTTACAGCCCTACTGGAACGAGTTATGTCGGGAGATGTCGGAAAAATTGTGGTCGCTCACAAAGATAGACTTGCCCGATTTTGATTTGATTGGCTTAAGTGGTTCTGCCAAAAGTTGGGATGCTCAATCGTGGTTCTCAACGAGACTAATCTCTGTGCTGAAGCCGAAATGGTTGAAGACATCCTTGCCATCCTCCATTGCTTCTCAAGCCGATTGTACGGACTGCGAAAATACAAAAATCAAATCAAGGAAGATAAAAATTTATCCCACTCCAGAATTAAAAAAGGAGTGGAATAAATGGATGGCGGCTTGCCGTTATTGTTTCAATCAAGCCATCGACTATCAAAAGAAACATGGAAGACTTGGAAAGGGCAAGCTACGGAATATTATCATGCAGTCTGACCTTCCCCAATGGGTAAAGGATACGCCTTGTCATATTAGACAGAATGCTATCTTTGATGCTCACCAAGCCTATAGAGCTAGTCGAGATTGTAAGTTTAGGAGTTGTCAAGCACCGAGACAGACAATTAAGTTTAATAACTGCAACTTCAGTCAAGGGAAATGGTATCCATCCCTGACAAAAGGGCTTGATTTTATCTCCTCAGAGTTAATTCCTGAGAATAGTCCTTACGCGACTCAATTAATTAAAAACAAATCGGGAGATTGGTTCTGCGTATTTGTAGAAAAGGCGACACCTGTTTCTCAAGGCGAGAATACTATTATCGCCCTTGACCCCGGTGTCAGAACATTCTTGACAGGGTTTGATGGTCAAAACTTCCTAGAGATAGGAGTCTCCGATATGGGAAGAATTAATAGGCTTGGCAAATATCTTGATGATTTAATGAGCCGAATTAGTTTATCAAAAAGTTCTCAGGAACGCCAAAAAATGAGAAAGGCGGCTTCTCGATTACGATGTAAAATTCGTGATTTAGTTGACGACTGCCACAAAAAGACAGCAAGTTATCTGACTAAAAAATATCAAACAATCTTGCTGCCCCAATTTGAAACATCAGAAATGACCAAGCGTTCCCAACGGAAAATCAGAAGTAAAACGGCCCGACAAATGTTGACATGGGCGCATTATCGGTTCAAACAAGTCCTAAGAAAAAAAGCTGAGTTAAGTGGCTCTCATGTGATTGACGTGACAGAAGAATTTACCAGCAAGACTTGTACGAAATGCGGACATATCCACACAAAATTAGGCGGTTCTAAAATTTTTCGTTGTCCCGTTTGTGATCATGTTATTCCACGAGACTGGAATGGTGCTTTGGGTATTATGCTCAAGGCTTTGTCGGGTACGACCTTCACTCTCTGCAATGAGGGTGACGCGATTGTGGCAAAATGCGGTAATATACCCCTTTCTGTCCCATAAATGTATCAGAAACTCTAAATAAATAAAAATATAGACAGGATCTTCTTATGATTTCCGACTTCTCTCAAGGCGCGATCGAAAAAAAGACTATTTTGGTTGTCGATGATACGCCCGACAATCTCTCTTTCATCAGTGGACTGCTTAAGGATCATTTTCGTGTTAAGGTTGCCAATAATGGTGAAAAGGCTCTGACGATCGCGCAGTCAGTCAACCCCCCAGATTTGATCCTGCTCGACATTATGATGCCCGGTATGGACGGTTACGAGGTTTGCCGCCTGCTCAAGGACGATCCGCGATCGTGTGACATCCCGATCATCTTTCTCACCGCGAAGTCTGAAATAGAAGATGAGCGCAAAGGGCTGGAGTTAGGGGCTGTCGATTATATTACAAAACCGGTTAGTCCTCCCATCCTCATGGCCAGGATCAATACCCAACTAACCCTGAAGTTATCCTACGACAATCTGCGGGATTTACTCAAATTCCGTGAGGATATGGTGAATATGATGGTCCATGATCTGCGAAATCCTATTACGAGTATTCTCTTTGCCGCAGAGATGCTTGTGAGAGCTCCTGCGTTACCCGCGGAAAAACGCCACAAAAAGTTAGATCAGATTTTGACAGTCACACGACAACTACGCTCTCTTGTCGATGACTTACTCTTGAGAGCGAAATTAGAATCTCGTAAATTAGTCCTTGATCGTATGGATGTTGATCTCAGTGAACTTTGTGAATTAGCCGTTGCAGATTTAAGAGAGATCGCGGCTCAAAAGAATTTACAACTGATTACGAAAATACCCGAATCTTATAACCGCAGTGTGAATGTCGATCCCGTGCTTTTTCGTCGCGCCATTGATAATTTGTTATCCAATGCCATTAAGTTTTCACCCCATAACAGTGAAGTTACTCTCATGGTTGATTACCCAGGTGAAGGAGGTGCTAGAGTTCAGGTGACGGATTTAGGACCTGGGGTGAATGAGAATCTACGGCAAACGATTTTTGAAAAATACGAGATTGGCACTCCCATGAAAGGAGTTAACCAAACCGGGTTAGGTTTAGCTTTTTGCAAAATGGTGATTGAAGCCCATGAAGGCAGAATTATGGTACTAGACAATCAGCCTCAAGGTTCAATATTCACTATCGAAATTGATAATTAAAATCCCCTTCTTGGTGCAGGCATCCCCCGCAATTGACATGATTTTTGGGAGATTTATAATAGATATAGCAATCCTAAATAGGTTGTGGTAAAACTTAGGGGTAGAGCCAGAGTGCCTACCCCCGATCAATCGGGGCAAGCACGGGGGGATTGCCCCTACAAAAATGTTACAATTGAAATAGGATTGCTATATCAAGGTGAATTTATTTGATTTAAAGGCTGCCCATGCGCCCTTAAAGGAATGAAAAATTAATAAAGTAGTGCAGGCATCTTGCCTGCTTTCGCACAAAGATAGGCTCCACTACCAACCCAATAGTCAAGTTATTGAATTTCTCTTCCTTCGTCTTGGCTAGAGAAACTCTGAAAAAATGAAATTTTTTTTTCGCAATGATCAGGCTATTTCATTTACAAAAGACATCTCCTAAAAATGGGATCAATGGCAGGCTAATGCTACCCTACAGTCGTTTATGGAGATGTCTAAACATTGTCCTCTCAAGAGGATAGCACTTCTGGGATAGATGAGGTATTCATTTAAACTTAAAACCCTTGACAACACTGGATTTTTGCCCACTCCATCTTTAGTCGAAAGGCTATAAGATACCCAATGGGTTCTATGATAAAATCCCCACTAGGGATTGAAAGACTAGAGATTGAAACCAAAAATACTATGAAAAAATTAGGCCTGCGTTTTTCTGTGATAATGATGATTAGCCTGGGAACGATCGCGATCGCCAGAAGTCAGCAAACACCACCACCGAGCAATAGCTATACTCAAACCGTGAAGCGGGAAGTCTTAGCCAGTGGTTATCCCAGTGAGGCAGAAGGTAAAATTTTAGAATTAGTCCGTTATACCATTCCTGCTGGGGCAAAACTGCCGGCTCATATTCATCCTGGGATGCAAATTGAAAAAGTGGAATTGGGGACGCTCACCTATACCGTTGTCAAGGGAACCGCGAAAATTAAACGCGCCAATGGTAAAGAAGAAACCCTAGACGCGGGAAAAACTACCCGTCTGACGGTGGGAGATTCTTTAGTTGAACCAGGGGGCATGGTGCATTATGGCAAAAATGAAACAGGGGATCAGGTGATTCTGCTTTCGGCTTCTCTGTTTGATTCCCACAAACCGAAAGCAATTTTGATCAAGCCTTAATCGATTTTACTCCTCTCAAGGATTGCCAAATTAGAAGTAAAGTTGCTAAAATAGCAAACCCACTCCCCGTGATAAACGTTGTCGTGGCTCCAAAACTTTGCCAAAGTCCACCTGCTAACACACTTGCGGGTAACAATGCCACACCGACGGCTAAATTCAAAAACCCAAAGGCTGTACCCCGCAAGTCTTGAGGAATTTTACCCGCGATCAGGGCTAATAATACTCCCTGACTCATCCCTAGATGCAAACCATACAGGGCAAATAAACCCCAAACTTGCCAGGGTGTTTGGGCAAAGGCAAAACCGATATACACTAAAGCATAGAGCAAATATCCACTCACTAGCAACCCCATACGACTCCAACGATCAGACAATACCCCCACTGGATAGGCACTTAGGGAATAGGCTAGATTCATTACTAATAGGGTTAAGGGTACGAAAGCATCAGAAATTCCTACTTGTGATGCCCGCAATAATAAAAACGCATCGCTGGAATTACCTAAATTAAACAGCAGTGCGATCGCGACTAAAATCCAGTAGTCTTGACTTAAGGTTTTTAGGGTTTGCCATTGCAACGGGTTGATAGGCTTCGATTGTTTTTGGGTTTTTTTGGGCTCCTTAATTCCCATAGCCAGTAAACCAACTGCTAACACCCCAGGTATTAAGGCAAACCAAAACACCAGGCGAAAATTATTGTTACTGCCCGCCATCAAGCAAACGGCAATCAATGGTCCGCAAAAGGCTCCTATGGTGTCGAGAGACTGGCGAAGTCCATAAGCCGCTCCCCGCATTCCTTCTGGGGTGACATCGGCTACTAAGGCATCACGCGGGGCAACGCGAATTCCTTTGCCAACGCGATCGCCAAAACGGGCTGCCAATACCCCTATCGGATTCACGGAAAGGGCAAACAGAGGTTTAACGAAGGTTGACAGAGCATATCCAAACACCGCTAGGGTTTTTCGTTGTCCTAAATAGTCGCTTAAGGCGCCAGAAAAGATTTTAACGATGGAAGCTGTCGCTTCGGCGATACCTTCAATCAAACCGACAGTTAAGACAGGGGCGCCTAATACAGAGACTAAAAATAGAGGCAGTAAGGCATGGATCATTTCGGAACTGATGTCAGTCAGGAGACTGACAAATCCTAATATCCAGACGTTACGCGGCATCTTCTGGAAAGGAATAGTCATGGGAAAAGAGTTTGCTGTTGCGATTAACCGGATATTTTAATCTATCGTTGCGATCGCGTCTTGTGCTTGAGATATCAACTGTCTGGGGATGGTTCAGATTTACTTTGATTATCACAAAAAGCGCGATCGTCACGCTCTCACCAGTTTTCTTAAGCCAAAATAGTGATTTTAGACAAGAGAAGACTGCGAGAAATCCGGTTTCTTTCCTTAATTGCGTAAATCCTGAACTTTTTGCCATTCCTGCACCACAGTAGGCGAAATCGTTAAAGAAATATTGGCAGAATTTTTCAGCGGCAAATACAGGATAATAGAATCATTATTCTGTATTTTACTCAGAGGCCAATTCATCTCATATTGACCGACATTAGGAGATGGAGATTCTCCCGAAAATAAATCTTTAACCTCAAACAATTCTCCAGAAGTTGTCATCATCTTTAAATTACTTGGATGCACAAACTCCGCGACACCCGGAAACCCAATTAAACGTAAACTGAAAACAGGAGATTTCCCAGATTTTACCCGTTTAAAGAACACCACTTGCCAAGGATTCCCCCCACTATCCCCTAAAGATTGTCGAGACTGATAAAGCATTGTCATTCCATCTTCTTTCTGACTACTTATTACCGCGTATGCCGGTGAAATCATCCCACTTCCTAAACTCATACATAAAACTAAAACTAAAACTCCCAGAAGAAATAAACGCCCTAATCTTTGTCGAATTGAAAACTCCATAAATTATCCTTTTCTATTATTCTGATCCTAAATCAACGTAGAACAGGCTTCAAGCCTGTTTTAGTATTTTTTCGATATTTGGCATATAATACCAATGGGACAAAAATGTGCTGCAAGGCCCATAAAATGAACCGCAAGGGCATCGGAACACACTTTAACTTTAAATTTATATCAATCTCTTTTCTCTCCTCTGTGTCGTTTTTGCCTTTGTGGTTATATCGCAGAAGGAAGAAGGAAAAACGAAGAAAATTAATGGTTTAGGCTATTAACAACCTCCTAACCGTCGAGGTTGCTATACTATAACGGATATTGTAGCAAGTTTTTGGGAAAATGGTATAACTTTATCTAAGAAAAAAAACCGGGTTTCTGGAGGAACCATCCCGCGTTACAAAAACCCGGTTTATTTGTACATCATGGGATCGCTCTTTCTGTCATTATATCACCTTATAGAAATATAACCAATAATGAAATAATCAAAACAATAAAATTTAGGCACTGTTTTTACAGTAAAGAGTCAAGGGTATCCTATCCTATGGTAAAGAAGAAGAATAGTAGACCATCGGTAAAAAAATATGGAAATAGAGGAACTTCTAAGACGATATGCCGCGGGGGAACGAGATTTTTTCCAGCTTGATCTATCTAGGGTAAGTCTGCGCGAAGCTAATTTACTTAATATTAATCTCACCCAGGCCAATCTCAGTTATAGTGATTTACGGGAAGCTCGACTGGGACAAGCTAAATTAGCCTACGCGACGCTTATTGGTACTAATTTAAGTGAGACAATTCTCTGGGGTTGTGATTTGAGTTACGCGAATTTATCTCAAGCTCAATTACGCGAAGCTGACTTGACGGGTGCTAAATTAATTCAAACTCAACTCTCTGACGCGAAACTCCTCAAAGTCTGTTTTTCGGGTGCAAATTTGACGGGGGCTAATCTCTCGCGATCGCTCTTATTTGAAGCTGATTTTCGCCCTAGTTCCGATCAACAAACCGATTTAGGATATACTGATTTTAGTGGAGCCGATTTGAGTTATGCGCATCTCAGTGGAGCCCTTTTATGTGGTGCTAATTTAGAAGGTGCAACACTCTGTCGAGCTATTTTTGAATTTCGCCGTGATCTGTCTTATGAAACTAATCTAACTGACGCAAATTTACAGGGCGCAGACTTGAGTTATGCTAATTTAAAAGGAGTCAATTTAGCTAAGGCTAATTTACGCGGTGCTGACTTGACTCGTACCATTTTAAAAGATGCTAATCTACAAGGTGCTATTATGCCCGATGGTACCATTCACGATTGAAATATTTAGAAACCGGGTTTCTCCCATAGAATGTTCACACATGGGACAGGTTTCTCGGTGCAAAGAAACCCGGTTTCTCTGATTTCCTAATCATTGTAAGTTGGGTTTCGTACCTCAACCCAACCTACTATTTGATTTAATGCACTTCTGCGCGTAAAATTTCTGCATCAATGGGTTTGATCAGATAAAGACGCGTAAATTCCAAGAAAATACCAGCAATTAACGGTAATTTCTGAATTTTCTTCAACCAAGAGGGGCGATCGCTATTCTCGATTTCTGTTAGTTTCTGATTCAGATCCGCACACTTTTTCAACCCAGGTAAAAAGTCGGGATGCTCCGTATCTAACATTACCGGGAAAGCACGCGCTGATGTTTCATTCGTTTTTCGCACAACGCGATCGTTATATTCTCCCGCGTCTAAACCAAGGGTTTCATAAAAATCAGCCCGCTCATACACCGTTAACGCGTGAGTCACAAACACACTTAATAAGAAGAAACGAGCCCATAATCTCCCTTGCCATGTTTGCCACATTTGCGGCTGCGCTCGCAATAAAACCTTAAAGAAATCCCCATGACGATTTTCGTCTTGACACCAGTTTTCAAAATAACGGAAAAGGGGATAATATTGATATTCAGGATGGTTTTCCATATGTCGGAAAACCGTAATATAACGCCAATAACCAATTTTTTCTGAGAGATAAACCGCGTAAATAATCCACTCCGGCTTAAAGAATGTATAAGTCCGATTTTTGGTTAAAAAACCTAAATCTAGTGATAAATTAAAATCGGCCATTGCCTTATTCAAAAAACCAGCATGACGCGCTTCGTCTCTTGCTAATAACTGAAATGCTTCCGATAATAAAGGTTGACTGGTTTTCAATTGACGTGATAATTCTTTAAAGAGAAGAAAACCGGAAAACTCCGACGTGCAAGAGCGCTCTAAAAAATCAATGAAAGCCTTACGAGTTTCTTCGGGAATTTCTGCCCAACTTTTGTCAAATTGTTCATCACGGACAAAATGATGACGGTTATAGTCTGATCGTAACTCCTCGATCACCGCCTCAATCTCCTTCTGTTGAGAAGATAGATCCAAATTCGCCATTGCTTCAAAATCTGTTGTGTAAAAGCGAGGCGTTAACAATGTTTCTTTCACGGGCGCCTTGATTCCGGGGCGCAGCACTTCTGGTTGAGGGGCTTTGAGCGATGTTACCATGACTAACCTATCGTTTTATAACTAAATGGCTATGTATAAGGATATAACACAGTCGAAAAAATTTGGCAACCCCGTATTTATACCTATTTTGACTCTGTGGCGCGTGAGGGAACCCCCAAAAACCCCAAGAAACCTGGTTAGAGCGTCGTTTCGCTCCTCTTTCTCCCTCGCAAATGTAAATTTATGTTAAGCCTTGCATAACTGAATAGCTATATATGGTTATATAGAGTTCGGAGTGTTTCACTCCGATAGCTTACGCACCTAAAGAAGGAAGAGGGCATAAGGAAGAAGGAAGAAGGAAGAAGGAAGAAGGAAGAAGGAAGAAGGAAAATATCCCAATCCCCAATCCCCAATCACCAATCACCAATCCCCAGTCCCCAATCCCCAGTCACCAATCAAAAATCTAAATCTAAAATTAATTATGACAACAGACTTAGCAAGCAAACTGAGAAGCGGCACGCAACAGGCTCATAGTAACGCGGAGCACACCAAATTTATGGGCAGATTTCTCAAAGGTGCTATTGATGAAAATCTCTTAGGTAAATTACTGGGAAATTTGTACTATATCTATAGTCAATTAGAAGCGGAATTAGAGTGTCATCAAGCTCATCCCGTTGTGGGTTGTATGTATTTTCCAGAACTTAATCGTCGAGCAAATATCGAGAAAGATTTGGAATTTTTATACGGTGATAACTGGCAGGAAAAAGTATTACCTACCCCTAACGCGCAAGTTTATTTATCACGCATTCGGGAAGTGTCCGCGACGCAACCAGAATTATTAATTGCCCATGCTTATACCCGTTATATGGGTGATTTGTCTGGGGGGCAAAGTCTGAAGAGAATTGCCCAAGCAGCACTGGGTTTAAGGGAAGATCAAAGCATCAATTTTTATGAATTTAGTCAAATTGCTGATTTGAATGAATTTAAGGGCAAATATCGCGATGCTTTAAATAATTTAAGCCTTGATGAAGCCTTAATTAATCAGATGGTTGAAGAAGCGAATCTTGCCTTTACTTTGAATATCAAAATGATGGCAGATTTAGAAGAAACAAATGCTCCCGCCCTTGTCTAAGCTTTTCTGTATGTTGGGTTTTGCTTACCCTCAACCCAACCTACAATTGCAGGAAATAAAAATTTGGGGTTAATAAACCCGGTTTCTGGGTAAGTCTCGCGTAAGTCAAAACAAGATTGATTTGGTAATTATTGACACTTTGGAGGATAAACTAATGGTATTGATTGACACTTTAGAGGATAAATCAATGGTATTTTCTGCACAAGCATTAAACTTTGATTTTGATCTGATTCAAAAATACGATAATCCGGTTCCTCGTTATACCAGTTATCCCCCCGCGACGCAGTTTCGCGAAGACTTGAGCGAAAGTGAGTATCGCGGGGCGATCGCGTCTTCTAACGAAAGACAAACTCCACTTTCCTTATATTTTCATATTCCCTTTTGCCAAACAGCTTGTTATTTTTGCGGTTGTAATGTCATCGTGACAAATAACAAGAATATGCCGGAAACTTATTTAGAATATTTGCTCAGAGACATTGATCATAAAGCCCGTTTAATCGATCGCGATCGTCCGGTGTTACAATTACATTGGGGTGGCGGTACACCCAATTATTTAAACTTGCAGCAAACCGAGAAAATTTGGGAAAAAATCAATCAACACTTTAAATTTGATGACAACGCGGAAATCTCTATCGAAGTCAATCCCAGATTTTTGACACGCGAGTATATTTTCTTCTTAAAAGATTTAGGATTTAATCGCATTAGTTTTGGGATTCAAGACTTTAACCCAGAAGTGCAACAGGCGATTAATCGTGTGCAACCGGAAGCCATGTTATTTCAGGCAATGGATTGGATTAAAACCGCGGGTTTTGAGAGTGTTAATGTTGATTTAATTTATGGTTTACCTTATCAAACTCTGCACAGTTTTAAGGAAACCATCCATAAGACAATTGAATTAGATCCCCATCGCATTGCCGTCTTTAATTTTGCCTATGTGCCCTGGATGAAACCCGTGCAGAAAAAAATTAACGTGAATGTCTTACCTAATACCCATGAAAAATTAGAAATCTTGCAAATGACGATCGATGAATTAACTAATAAAGGTGGGTATTTATTTATTGGCATGGATCATTTTGCCAAACCTGAAGATGAATTGTCTATTGCCCAACGCGATCGTACCCTGAAGCGTAACTTCCAAGGATATACCACCAAACCAGATACCGAATTATTTAGTTTTGGTGTCACATCAATTAGTATGTTACAAGACATATATGTTCAAAATCACAAAGGCTTAAAAGACTATTACCAAGCCATTGATCAAGGACTTTTACCAGTCAATCTCGGAGTAAAATTAAACCATGATGATATTATTCGACGGGATATTATCATGCAAATTATGTCTAATTTTATGCTACACAAATCGGACATTGAAGAGAAGTATTATATCAATTTTGACCGTTATTTTGCCTTAGAATTAGGGATGATGAAACCCCTAGAAAATGATGGATTAATTCGGTTAACACCAGACTGGATAGAAGTCACACCCATCGGACGGTTATTAGTGCGAAATATCGCGGTCAAGTTTGATACTTATGCGGCATCAAGATGCAATGAAAGACTGTCTAAAGCGATCTAATTGTAGCTAAAAACCTTGTCCCGTAGTAGGGGCAATCCCCCCGTGGTTGCCCCCCCGTGGTTGCCCCCCCGTGGTTGCCCCCAAAAAACTCTTCATATCAAGTCCGGTTAAATAAACTGTAGGGGCGGGTTCGCCAATATCTTAACTAGAAGCAAGAGAGTCAGTAAACCCGCCCCGCCTATCATTAATCAACGGGACTTGATATCACCAACCCACCGCACAAAATAAGGGTTTTGTTTCCCTGAAAAAACACTGCACTTTTACCTCAAATTCTCATGGATTCACAAGCACTACAAACACCGAAACAAGAGCATCCAAAATCACCGTTAAGTCCGACAAATGTCGCGTTTTTTACCGCGGTTCACGCGTTAGCATTATTAACACCTTGGTTTTTTTCTTGGTCCGCATTGGGAGTTACAATTTTTCTCCATTGGTTATTTGGTAGTATTGGCATTTGTTTGGGTTATCATCGCCTCCTCAGCCATCGCAGTTTAGAAGTACCTAAATGGTTAGAATATATCATTACAACCCTTGGCGTATTAGCTCTACAAGGGGGACCGATTTTCTGGGCATCTGGCCATCGTTTACATCATGCTTTTACAGAGGATGAAGAGAAAGATCCCTATTCGGCTAAACGAGGTTTTTGGTGGAGTCATTTTCTCTGGTTAATCTATCCGAGCAAAGACTTTTTTCAAAACACCACTTATCAAAAATTTGCTCCTGACTTAAGCAGCGATCGTTATTATCAGTGGTTGGATCGTTATCACCTATTACTGCAAATTCCCCTGGGAATTTTACTCTATTTTCTCGGAGGTTGGTCCTGGGTAATTTGTGGAATGTTTTTACGCGCTGTATTATTGTGGCATAGTACCTGGTTGATTAATTCCGTTACCCATATGTACGGATATCGACGGTTTGAAACTAAGGATAATTCCCGTAATCTTTGGTGGGCTGCGATATTTACCTATGGCGAAGGATGGCATAATAATCATCATGCTTATCCTCAAGTTGCTAAAGCTGGATGGTATTGGTGGGAATTAGATATGACATGGTGGGCGATTCAATTTCTGAAGGTATTAGGATTAGCTCAAAAAGTGATTTTACCCCCTGCGAAAGCCCTCAATCAAGAAGCTTAACGATAACAGATAAACCCGTTTTCTCCCAGGCAAATTCTTGGAGTATCAAGAGTTTATGACAAAGAAACCGGGTTTCTTGTACGATTAAGATTGATTGGGCGATTGATTGGGCGAATGCCATTCGCCCCTACACAAACAAAGATTGGGCGATTGATTGGGCGAATGCCAATTGATGGGGCGAATGCCATTCGCCCCTACGGAAGAAATTCAACCCGCGCAGGCGGGTTTCGCGCTACGCGCACGCGACGCTCCTTCGCAGCTTGCGCCTTTGGAGCAAACGTCTGTGTAGACGTGGTTTCAACCGCCCGGTCTTCTGAGAAACCGGGTTTCTTGATGACAAAGAAAACCGGTTTCTTGTACAATGATTGACGAAAAACCCGGTTTCTGGAGGGCAAAATCAATTAACCTCTGGGAACTCTGTGCCTAATCGGGTTCATTAAAGGAGACAAATCATGGCCTATTTTTGGTTTAAATCATTTCATTTTATTGGCATTGTCGTTTGGTTTGCTGGGTTATTTTATTTAGTCAGATTATTTGTTTATCACGCGGAAGCTGAAGAGCAACCCGAACCCGCGAAAACGATTCTTAAAGAACAATATCAAATTATGGAGAAACGTCTTTATAATTTGATTACTACCCCCGGAATGTTTGTGACTGTGATTATGGCGATCGCGCTGGTATGGACTGAACCCCATGTATTACAAGACACTTGGTTACAAATCAAACTAACTTTAGTTAGTTTCTTAATAGGTTATCATTTTTATTGCGGTTGGCTGATCAAGAAATTAGAAAAGAATGAATCGGGGTGGACTGGCCAACAATTTCGGGCTTTAAATGAAGTGCCAACGGTATTGTTAGTAATGATCGTATTATTAGCAGTATTTAAACAAACTTTACCCGTTTCTTCTAGTATTTCTGGCATTATTGCCATGATTGTGGTAATGGCTTTAAGCATTCATCTTTATGCCAAAAAGCGTCTCAATGATAAACGCAAAAATCTCGCGTCTATTCCTCAACAAGAAGCCTAATTAAGTCCAACTGATTCCCCATCTCCTCCCAGGAGAGGGGGTTAGGGGGTGAGGTGCAAAAATCAAAGAACACTTAAAAGTGCTTGTTTAAACTCCGTGGCACTTTTAAAAGTAATTTGAGGATTGTCAACCAAAGCCAAATCAATCACCTCTGCTAATTTAACAGGAATATCAGAATTACGACGACGAATGGGAATCGCGGGGGTTTGTAAAACCACTAAAAAAGGATCTTTATTCGTGAAATCACGAGGATAAAAACCCGTTAACATAAAATATAAACAAGCCGCGGTCGTCCAAACATCTAAATCTGGTTTACCATACTTAAAATTAAGGACCTGTTGTCGCGGAATAAAACCCGGAGTACCTGCCTTATTACCACTCATCGTTTGTCCACTAAAACCAGCGAGATCAAAAGCCTTAGATAAGCCATAATCAGCAATTTTAGCCACCAATTTTTTATCGGAATAAGTCAATAAAATATTATGGGGCTTAATATCACGATGAATCAAACCTCGTCCCTTGCCAAAAGTTCCATCGGATAATCTCGTATAGGGAATTTCGGCATGATGGGCATAATCTAAACCATCTAAAACTTGCATAGTGATCGCGATGCCCTCATCAATGGATAAACGACTATTGCGCTTGCGCATCAAATCGAAAATATTACCATCTTTACAATATTCTAAAGCACAAAAGAACGTCCCTTTCCCATAACCATAATCACGGAGTTGGACAATATTAGGATGGTGTAAAGCCTTCGTATTTTCGACTTGACGTAAAAACCAGTCCCTAGCACGACGGTTAATCGCGACTTGAGGTAACATTAATTTAATAGCAACAAGATCACGAGTTTGTTTATGACGAGCCACATAAATTGTACTGCATCCGGCCCGCCCTAATTCTGTTAAAATTGTGTAACCTTCAATATTTTTAAAATTAGATAAATCACCACTATTTATATCGGCTAAGGGGTTCTCATCAGGAAAACGAGTAAATTCTTCCTCATTAGCCGCTTCAGTATGAATACGAAAAACCGTATTTCCTAATTTGATAAGATCACCTTTTTTTAAATCATATTCAGGAAATTTTAACTTAGCACCTTCTTCAGGTGTTTGATTAATTTGTCGTTGTCCAATTTTTTTACCATTGACATAAGTACCATTCAAACTGCCAAAATCTCGCACCCGGATATCAGGAGGATTAATATCAAGGAGACAATGATAACGGGAAATCGTGCGATGATGTTCGTCATCAGGAATTTGAGGATGACAATCTTTGGCACGTCCCATAATACAAGTGGTGCGTGAGTCGATCACAAACTCTTGACCCTTCAGACTTCCCTCTATAATAGTGAGTATAACTTTTGCAGGCATTTTTATTAATTGGCGGGTGCGTCTCACAATTCAAGTGGCTTTTAAAGAGTTTTGGGAAAACAATATCAAAACGACAGAGAAAAATCATCTTCGGGCAAAGTTAATTCCCTTGGAGATGATGATGAACGCGATCGAAACAGACTATTTTTCTGGCCCCATTGGTGATTGTGAAAAATTATTATTGTTAAATATAACAAGACTTCATCTTAAACAATGGGAGAGAGACGGTCTGAACCATAATAGATGCTAGATAACTGCACATTAGCATAAACCTGAAAAGTTTGGGTTCAAAGTCTTGACTCAATACCCACCCTCAAGAGAAAATATACTGAGTAAGATGACCCTCTTAGATGCACTCTGTGGCGACACAATGGCGCGATACGCTTCCCTGTAACAAACTTCACCCAAAAAAAATCAGATCAGAAACGAGTAATACCAATAATAGAAGTATCGATGCTTTCGTGAAAACTAGACTAGCAAGGATATACCACTACTTGAACCCCCCAAGCCTTCAACTCAGGGGACTCTTCGATCCCAGACAGTTAAGTTTTTCGAGTTACCCCTTGCTTTGGCAATGATTCTATGATATAGTATTATTTATATCTAAATGGACACGTAGCTCAGTGGATAGAGCATCAGATTCCGGTTCTGAGGGTCGGGGGTTCAAGTCCCTCCGTGTTCGTTATCACAATTTGATCAATTTTTGCTACAGTTTCTGGCTCCCCCCTAACCCAGGGCTGTTTCATTCTCAAATTAGTTGATTTCTCAAAACATTATCTAGTGTTGGTTGTAAAGGAAATGATCAGCCTCCAATTACCTAATACTATTTCTCAAAAGCTGTGCTACAACATCTCCCAACAAGGCTCTTTACAGATACGGGGTTGGGAGACACGCGTAGCTAATTAAATCTTGCCATCATCATCACTTTTGACCCCTTCAACAATCCGCGATAAAGTATCCCGTTCATTAAAGGAAATGCGCGTAGGCGAACCACTAATAACTCGCTCATAACTGCGGAAAGAATCTTTAATTTCCGGTCCTCTTTCCGTAATCGTATATTCTCTAATCCCCTTATCATGCCAGGAACCACGCATTTTAAATACGTTAATAGCCCGCGACATTTCCCCTCGAATTTCTACATACTGGAGCATAAGAATCGTATCAGTAATCGTAGAAATATGGGAATCGGTAATCGAATGAGAACCCATAAATTGATCAGTGGTATTCGTAAAGAAACCCGTAATTTCTTCCTGTTTGGCAAACCCCGTCACACCAATGACAAATTGGCGGAAAGCATTATTACTCACTCCCCTTGCTAGGGCCGATAAAGAATCGATCGCGATGCGAGAGGGTTTAAATTCCGCGATCTCTGATTTAATCATTTGTAAGTGGTCTTCTAAACCCGCGGATTCGGGGTAAGTACACAAAAGACGCAAAAGCCCCTTATGTTCCAATTCTTCAAAATCAATACCCCAGGAATAAGCATTTCGGAATAACTGGGCGCGAGATTCCTCATAAGCAAATAACATGGCGCGCTCGCCATTATGACAAGCATTTTGTAAGAACTTGCTCACTAATAACGTCTTACCAGTACCCGTAGCTCCAGTAGCTAAAATAATCGAATCCTTGAAGAAACCGCCCCCACACATTCCATCGAGGGTTTGATCGCCCGAAGAAACGCGAATATTAGAAGAGCGTTGAGTTAATCGCATCGCTCCCAAGGGGAAGATATTAATCCCATCACTGGTGATGGTAAAAGGATACTCGCCTTTCATGTGAGTCGTACCCCGCAGTTTCAAAATTTCCATTGTGCGTCGTCTTCTTTCACCCTCTAAGACGTTACGAACAATAACCACATTATCGGAGACAAATTCCTCCACACCAAAACGAGCCACAGGGCCATATTCCTCCACCCGTTCCGTTGTCATAATAGTCGTCGCGCCCACCTGTTTCAGACGCGCCACTAAACGGAAGATTTCTCTTCTCACCACCGAAGCGGCATCATATTGTTGAAAAACCGCGGTTACAGAGTCAATAGAAACTCGTTTGGCTTTATATTTACGAATAGCATATTGAATACGCTCGATCAGGGCAGATAAATCAAAATTTCCCACCACTTCTTGACCTTCAGGATCGGGAGAAGCATCAAGAATAAATAGCTTGCCGTCATCAATTAAATGTTGGAGATCCCAACCAAAACTATAAGCATTTTTAATGATATCAGTAGGAGACTCTTCAAAGGTAACAAATATCCCCGGCTCATCAAAAAATTTAATTCCATTGTAAAGAAACTGCACACCAAATAAAGTCTTCCCCGTTCCCGAAGTCCCACTTACTAGAGTTGTTCTTCCTACGGGCATTCCGCCATGACTAATATCATCGAAGCCTTCAATCATGGTGCGAATTTTTTGAACTCCCACCGCTTTTTCATCTTTTTTATTTGTAGTTTTAGGCTCATTCATAGTTCTTTCTGTCTGGTTGAATTTATTATTTTTTTGTCCGTGCCTTTTGAGAATTATTGATGGGTCGTTCCCGGTAAAATTGGCTATTAATTGCATAAGGATGTCTAACCAAATTTGCTGTGATAAAACGACCCGGATATCTATTATAGATTTAATTCATCTTCCCGTAGTTCTTCATAGAGTAAATCCAATCCGATCAAAACCTTTTCGCGATCGGAGAGATCGCCAATGATTTTGCGAACGGGAGGCGGTAATATTTTCGCCAAAGTCGGAGTCGCTAAAATTTTATCTTCTTCTGCCAGTTGAGGGTTTTTGAGTACATCAATTACTTTGAGAGCATAGACACCTTGAAATTCTTGCTCAAGGATATCTTTGAGCGTTTTCAGAGCTCGTACCGAGTTAGGAGTATTCCCAGCAACATAGAGCTTGAGAACATAGGTTTTTTTTAGAGAACTCATAAATGTCATCAGGTTTTAGTTGCTACTTACGAAGGGCTAATGGTTACGGGTTACTTTCTCTTGGCAATTGTTGTTGTTGTGGATGGCTAATAGTTTTTAGCACTTAGCTTTGGCTTGCTCTTCCATTCTCTATCTGACTGTGGGGAGTCATTCAAGAATCTTTGGGAATGGAGCGACGATACATTTCGCATAGATGTGCAATGGTATCAATAAGGGTCAAGCGATAGTCTAAGAGGACTTCTTCGCTACATCCTTCCAATTTGAGTTGTTTAGAAAAATCATCCATCAATTCCATGTGTATTTCGACGATTTGGGTAACGGGCACATCGGCAAAAAATGCCAAGTTGACAAACTCATCTATTTTATTATTGAGAGTTGGATCTTTAGAAAAGTAATTCAGAACAATCTGACGATAATTTGATTTGAGTTGCTCCAATATCTTCTGCCGCTCTGCCGGGGGCAGATTCCGCAGAAAAATCTGGGGGTTCCTTTTATAGTACACACCTAGGTATCCTAATCGCTCCCTTAATTTTTCAGCTAATCGACGCTGCTGCCTGTAGAGTAAACCTTGATTCGTTAACTCTGTGGTAGGATCAGGCATCGTGTCTTGGTTTGTCAGACGCGCTGTGGCTGTCAGATTCAGAAATTGGGTAATTGCCTGATCAATATAATCACTTATGTGACTGATTTGGGTCGCGGGTAGTTGAACTTCCGCGACGTGATAAATAAAAGCAGTCTGACTCTCTGGTATGTCCGCATCGGTTGAGATGACAGCCGATGGAGACGGAATATTTATTTGATCAATTGTTTTTGTTAACTGGGCTTCTAAGATCACCGTGGGGAGGAAAATCCCTCGCGTTTTGAGAATATGAGTCAGGGATGGCAAATCTCGATGAGCTTGGATAACTAGACAATCGGGATGATTATTCCGTTCCAGAAACGTCAACAACGCTTCAGCCGACTTAACTTGGGTCACAACATAACGATCACTCCCCAATCGCGACAGGAGGGGGGCGAACAACTCTTCAGAAGGCATCAAAATGCAGATGGAGAGTTGGGGTCGCCACGCGATCGAGGATGAGGGAGCAATATTGCCGGTGGGCGCTAGATCGGTCAGGGCAGACATCTCCTTATTTACTAAAGATAGGGAATTATACCAAATATTTATACACGAATTGTAACCAATCTTAACTTAAAAACCTGTTAGATTATTGATCGAGGAGATTCTAGGGGAAAAAGATCCGGGGGGTTAAATAGTTGGCAAAGTGGTTGTACAGATACATTTAACCCGGTAAATCTAGGAGTGTCCCTAAATGTACTGTGTATGGCATAATCTCGAAAGCTGCAAGCCCGACCGACTTGGAGGTATCTCTCAAAGCTTTCAATATTTTATTGAAAGCTCCATTCAAATCTCTGTCGAGAGTGTGTCCACACTCTGGACATTTGAAGGTTTTTGAACCGCTCAATTTGCCATGAACATGACCGCATTTTGAGCAAGTTTTAGTGGTATATTCTTCGGTTACGTCTACTACAACACAACCATATTTAGTTGCTTGATGCTTCAACGTTTGTTGGAAACGATAATGACTCAATGTTACCATCGCTCTTGCTGTTTTAGTAGTGAGTTTCCTCTTGCCCTTCTTCACCATTTGTTGAGTTTCAACGGTGGGCCATAAAATTAACTTGTACTTACTGACTAGGTAATTAGCAATCTTCTTGTGCAATATAGTGTCAACAGCATAGCAGATAAACCATTGCCCCTTAATCAGACTGAGAGTTGGCTCGTGTTGCATTACCTCTAAAATAGGTTCCGCAGCCTGAAAAGATAAACCTTTTGTTTCACGAGGGTAGAAAGTGTTTGACTTCCAGTTAGATTTGGGAAATCTAATAGTTTGAGAATGGTCTTTACCACTTCTAAATTTAGCTACCCCTTGAGATTTACCGGCGGCTTTATCGGCTTCTAATGCTTGAAATATTGCGAGTTGGCGAGGGTTATATGGTTGTGACGATACCCATTTAGGTGCGGTATCCATAATGCGTTTACGCAATTCATATTTGCCAATTCTTTCGGTTTTGAGAATGGCAATTGCTTGGTTGTAACACCACCTAATTGCGGCTATCCAAGTTCTCCATTTTTTCACCAACAACGTTTCGGGGTAAACTCGAATCTTCTTTGATGATAGATTTGTATTTACCAAGTCCGTAGAGTCGGCAACTGAAAACATGGATGATGGCAAGGATATCTTCAACCATTTCTCGGTCTGGAGACAAGTCACAACGGCTGAGAACCACGAGTGGGCAATTTTGTTGCTCACACATCCATCGGATGAGGTCAACACCAAACCTTGCGAGTCTGTCTTGGTGGCAGACCACAACTTCTCTGAGATTTCCTGACAGAACTTGTCCCAAAAGGGCTTCAAGCCCTTTGCGCTTAAAGTTAAGTCCACCTCCGATATCTTTGAAGAGGATTGCGTCTTCGAGGTCTTCTTTTTGCTTGTGACTGCTGACTCTCGCATAGATGGCAACTGATTTGTCAAATCCATTGCCGAGGACCCTGTCGATATCATCGCGTCGCTGATTTGATGGGGTTCTGATAGAATCAATCTTTCCAAGCAAGTCCCAGTTTAATCAGGGTTTTCTCTGAGACTTGGATGATTTTGCCGGCTTAAGAGGGGGTTACATATTTTACCATGTTAGATCAGTAATCGGTTACTATCTATAATAAGACAATTGCCACTATCTTCGGGGGAATTACAAGAAATTGAATGCTTTGCATCAACAGTCGGAAAAATTATGGAGGTACGAATCGGGAAGTTGAGAATCCGCGGCACACTGCACAAATTGATCAAATTGCATTCACTCGACGGGTATCAATATGCCTGAATTGACTCCGTTTCACTGCCATAACTGCACATCTAGTGATAGGGCACAATTATAGATTTCTCATGGTAAGCTCCACCCCTATTCTGGAAAATTTTATCGAGTCAGTGCCTACCTGTGGAGCGACGGACTCCTTGGCAGTTGTTTGGTCAATTTTTCGTTTCTGTGGTCGCGATCGCGTTGTGATTCTCAATGAAGCACAAAATCCCCTGGGTGTTCTCTCGTTGCGTGGTTTATTGTCAGTATCGGGTGATTTTCCAGAAGGTTCTCGACATTGGCAAAAAGGACTTTGGGAGTGGGAAAACCAACTGGTGGAACCGCTGTTACAATTACCCGGCCATTGGACGCTGAGGGATTTTTGCTCCTATTTACAGAATGAAGAACAACAGCAAATCAATGTTTCATCTCTTCCCCCCCCAGAAAAACCGATCGCGCTAGTCAACGGGCAAGGTCAATTTCTCGGATTATTAGATAGTCTGCGTGTCTTTAAATTTCTGGCACTTCATCCCCTTGTCGCATCACCACCGGCGCCATCTCCCCCTTGGTTAGAACAATTAGAAAAACTGTTAGAAGTCTTGCCTTTGCCTGTCCAATTACAAACTACCACAGGAGAAATCCTCTGTCAAAATCACGCGTGGAGCTCCCAAATAGGTAGTCTTTCCCTATCCCCTCAAACCTCTTTGCCCAAAGAATCCACTGTGAAGGAATCCCCCATTTCGGTGTCTCCACAGGGAGCGAGACGGGAAGAATCCCCCAAAAACAGGGGTGTATGGGAAAAACAGCCGATGGATTCATATCAGTCATCCGCGGAATACTCCCCCATCATTGCCCATCCCAGTGAGTGTAAACCAGGGGGTAAACCAGATACTTATATTTGTATCAATCCTAGTCAAAGGGGAACGGAGCGGGTTTGGCAATTCCTCAAACAGCCCTTGGGGGGAGAAGGAGATCTCTTTTCCTTGACGGGGGAGAGTGATGCTTTAGATGATTCGCAAAGTCGTTCTTTTTTCTCTAGCAATTTCCCATCCTTTCTTCCTCCCCATTTATGGTTGGTACTCGCTCAGGATCTGACGGAACAGGACGCGGTAGCGCGGGAACTGGTCGCGAAAAATGCTGATTTAATTCAACTTAACCGTCTCAAGGATGAATTTTTAGCCTGTATTACCCACGAACTCAAGACACCCTTAACCGCGATTTTAGGTCTCTCTACCTTATTACAAGATAAAGTCTTTGGTACTTTGAGTGCTCGTCAAGCCCGTTATGCCCATCTGATCCATCAAAGTGGCCGTCATCTCATGATGGTGGTGAATGATATTTTGGATCTGACTCGGATTGAAACGGGACAACTGGAGTTAATGTTAGAACCCGTGGATATTCCAGATTTGTGCGAAACAGCAAAACGACTCGCGTTGGCAGAAAATCAGGCATCTCAGTCTCCCTCCACGGATGACGCGGCTTCTTCGGCGGCCCCGATCCCATTTACCCTTGAAATTGAAGCAAGTCTGACCACTATTGTCGCGGATCGGGTCCGTCTGCGTCAGATTTTAGTCAATCTTCTCTCCAATGCTCTTAAATTTACGGAGGTGGGGGGAGCCCTTGGTCTAAAAGTGAGTCGTTGGGAAAGTTGGATTGCTTTTACTGTCTGGGATACAGGTATTGGTATTCCTTTGGAACAACAACATCTCCTGTTTCAAAAATTCCAACAGTTAGAAAGTCCCCTCAATCGTCGCTTCCAGGGCACGGGTTTGGGTTTGGTTTTAACCCAACGTCTGGCTCGTCTCCACGGTGGTGATGTTTTTTTTATGTCTAAGGAGGGAGAGGGAAGTAGTTTCACCGTCCTTTTACCCCCTTGTCCCCCCACGGTGAGTAAGGATGAATTAAGTCGCATGATCGATGAATGGGGGGAAGCGGCGATCATCGCGCAATCAGCACCGGATGTCAGTGTCAATGAGAGTCGTTTGGTTTTAATTGTGGAGGCCCTACCAAAGGCGATCGAGTCTTGGAATGAACAACTTTCGGGTTTAGGGTATCGGGTGCTGATTGCGCGATCGGGCACGGAAGCTCTCGACAAAGCACGTCGTTTTCGACCCGCGTTGATTTTTCTTAATCCTCTTTTACCTTTACTCTCTGGTTGGGATGTGTTGACGGTGATCAAAACTGATCGAGATATTCATCAGATCCCGGTAATTGTCACGGCTAGTCGCGGTGAAAAAGAAAAAGCACTATTATATCGAGCTGATGGTTTTTTAAGTGTTCCGGTCCAATTAGAAGCCCTCCAACAATTACTCGATGACTTGATCAGTAATTCACAACTCTCGATGAAGAGAACTGAACGTCTATTAACACTTTTGTGGTTAAGTCCTTTTTTGGATAACAGTCATAAAATCCTAGAGGAATCAGCAAACCCAGAGGATTCTCCCGAATCAGAAACGCGTATCAATCAGCCTTGGGATTATGATACCAGTCAGGAGTTATCGTTGATTCAAAATCTTTATCAGTGTCGGGTTTTGGAGGCCCAAGATTTAGAGCAAGCAGAACTTTTGGCGAAAATTTGGAAGCCCGATGTTTTGTTATTAAATAGTCAACGAGCTGTGGTCGAACCGGCTACCTTTATCGGGCAACTTTGTGAGTGTAAGAGTTTAGCCTCTCTGCCTTTGGTGACTTTAGATCCTATTACAACTCACGCGGCTAATCAAATTCCGAGTCTTTCTGTGTTTCCTTATTTAAGGAGGGGACGGGGGTCTCCAAACGCGATCGCGGCATCTTTATTACAAGTAATAGAATTAGCCGCGGGGGTGAGTTTACAACCGACTGTATTAGTGGTGGATCTCTCAAATTTGCTAGAGCTACCACAACCCGTAGAAAAATCTTTAAGTCATCGTCCCTTATCACCCATGATTCAGTATTTAGAACGGGGGGGGCTTCGGGGTTTGATCGGTCGATCTTGGGCAGAAGTTTTACAACAATTACAATGTCAAAGCGTAGATGTCTTGATCCTTTACATCAATGAGGAAACACTGCCGAAATACTCAGAAAATGGTGAATCCGAAAGCCGTTCACCTGTGGGGCAGATGTTTTCTAGTTTATCTTCTATCACCCCGAAACCACCCATATTAATTTTGAATGGAAGGTTAACACCACCGGGGGAAAAAATGAAAAAATTAGGAAAAGAACTGGGCGCAAAAATACTACCTTTATCCCTGTCAATGGCAGAGTTATTAGAAGAAATAAAACGCGTAAATTATTCGTGAATTTCACCATTAGGCATCACCGTACCCGGCATTTTTGCCCCGATTAAATTCGAGGTACTTAATTCGACACGACAGAGATTGGCATTTTCTAAATTAGCCCCCCGTAAATCCGTTTTGGCCAAATAAGCATCGGTTAAATCGGCTCTTGTTAAATTCGCTTGACTCAAATTAGCTCGACTTAAATCGGCTCTGACTAAATTACAACCCGTTAAATCGGCTCGACTTAAATTGGCTTTACCTAATTTAATATCAGGCATTAAAGCACCGCGTAAGTCAATTCCAACTAACTCGGCATCCATTAAGGCGGCGCGTTCCATCTTTGCGTTTCTGAGGGTAGCACCCGCTAAATTGACTTCGGTTAAATTCGCTTCTGTCAAAAAAGCCTCTTCTAAAATGGTATCACTTAAGTCAGCATTACTGAGTTTGGCACCGCGTAAAATGGCTTCTCGTAAATTAGCACCTCGCAAGTCGGCTCGCGTTAAATCAGCATTTGATAAATTAACCCCTCGTAAATCGGCATTTTGTAAGTTAGCACCTCGCAAATTAACCCCTTCATAAACGCGTCGCTCATAACGCATATTAGCACCGCGTAAACAAACCCCGCGTAAATCCGCACCTTGAAGAGTGGCTCCTCGTAAATCGGCATCAGTAAGATTAGCATCCATTAATAATGCTAAGGCCATATTTGTATGACGTAAATCAGCCCCCTGAAGAGTGGCTCCGTGTAAATCCGCGTCACTGAGATTAGCACTACTAAGATTGGCTTGATTCAGATTGGCTCCACAGAATTTGGCATTCATTAAATTGGCTCGATTAAAGTTGACTCGATTGAGGTAGGCAAAAATAAAATTAGAACCTTGGAGATCCGCACTGCCAAAGTTCACTCCTATCAAGTCGGCTCCGGTTAGGTAAATCCCCCGGAGATTGAGGGTTTGAAAATCTGTTTTTCCCTGTGCGTAACGTCGCAGAATTTCGCCTGGATTCATAGTTTTAATTGACTCAATGTGGATAATTTTTCCCAAATTTTACTTGACTTTTTCGGATTAAGTAGCTAAGGTAATCTGTTGAGTCCAAGTTACTGATTTTTGTCCTGTAAGACGTCCATGCACTTTGACCAAGTTTATAGAAGTTAATGACAATTGCAGTAACTTTTTCTCGATAAATTTTGAGGCATCGTGTTGAGGGGGAATTTGCCCTGCTTCTAAGACTATATGCAAACAACCGTCTTTAATCATTGCTAAGACGGTAATTCCTTTTGGTTGTAGTACCTGATTAAACCATGCCGCGATCGCTTTAGGATTTCCCTGTTTTGCCATTTCCAGAATTTTATTGCTCTGGTTTTTTTCTGGGGGTGGTGTTTGGGTTTCAATTTTACGGAGATGAGGGGGAAGTTGTTGCATTTCCGTTGATTCAAATTCGCTGATGACTTCCATAAATTGTGATGTCATTTCCTGCACATTACCAATAAATTCTCTCAGGGCTTTATATTTATGAATGAGTCGTTGATCTGGACTTTGATTGATTAAGCGTTGTTTGAGGTCGTTTTCTAATGACTTTAAGGTTTCTTCCATTGTTTCAATGACTCGATCTACACTGGGAGAGACTAATCCTTTTATCTGTTCTTCTAAGCTAAGTTTTTGTTTAATCGATTGACTAATTTTGATGGAGGATAAAGAAAATTGAGAATCTTCCGAAGGAACAGTTACTTCGGAAACAGGATAGGAAGGAACGGGCGGATCACTTAAATCGGAAGTGGTATCATTAGTGGTATCATTACTGTCATCCTCTGTTTCTTTACTATAAATACTGGGTATTAATGATGGGGGTGAGGGCAGAAAATTTTTAGCGATATTTTCGTTATTTTCATAAGGATTAGGAGCCGCGAGCATCGTGATTTCACCGAGTTTAAAATAACTGGGTTCTTCCCTGACAACTGGGGTGGGAGATGCGGATGGAGTAGAAACTGGTTCTGATGATGGGGCAAGGGGGGCGCGCAGAAGTTCTTGTTTTTCATAACAAGGTGTTAATGCTTGGATAATAATACTCGCGGCTTGTCCCGCTCCCTCTAAATTATTGACTCTATTGGCAATATTTTCTAAGGTTGATTCTAGTTCAGAGGTGGTTTTACAAACTTGAAAAATCTGTCTAAGTAGGGCTTCTAAATCTTGATTTTTAAGGGATGACCAATCCCGATCATTGAAGGTGAAATCTTGATCTAAGGCGGACTGAAGGACTATTTTTGCTTTTAAAGGATTAGTACGTTGGAGAATTTTTTGACGGACATCAAATAAATCGCCCGGATCGCGCGAGGGTTTGAATGACACGGGTGCTGAAAACCCGTCGAATTGTGTCATTTGTGTCCCATATAAATACGTTTGTTCGGGAGAAAAAACCGTACCGCCAGGGAGAATTTCGGTGGAGTCTTCGGGTTCAGCATAAAGTCGCCCAATTTGCTCGATTATTTGTTGGGCGATTTCGCTATATTCAGATTTTTTATTAACTTTTGATACCAGTCGATTTAAGGCGATTTCTATATCTTCAAGTTTAATACTTTTCACCCATAAATCTTGAATTAATTCGGTCAAATCGAGACTCGCTAATTTATTGAGATCATTCTCCCAAGTTTGGTTGCAGACATATAAAATAAGTCTTTTAATGCGTATAACATTAGGATTTTGTTCTAGCTCGCGAGCAACTTCATCTAAAATAGATAAGGCTTTCATCTTGGCTCCAAAGAAAATGCCCAATAACTTAATATACCTTAATTATACCGCGATATCACGCGTTTAAGGAGATACCCTTGACTCTCTCTAGGGAGCCTTCTATCCCAGGATTTGACCCGATCGCGCCTCTGCCTGGGTTAGTGGTTGGCTCACCCGGACTCTTGGGGAGCGGGTATTCATCGTTTCCGGGTGTTCGGTGTTTAGATCCCCTCACCCCACCGAAATTCGGGGGGCTAGGGGGATATGATCGCATTGCTCTTTTGGGTTAATCAAGATCGAATGGCTCAAACTCCAAGTGAAACAGAGATTCGCTCGGCCAAATCTCCCATCCCAAATTGGTATTAACCACCCGCCGCGAAAGTTGCCATAATAGCAATAGATATGGCTAAACCTGGGAATAATAACACACCTAACATTAAGAGTTCATGGGATGTCATAAGGTCTTCTCCTCCCTGTTACTATGGTCGAGTTATTATAACATATTTTTGGCGATTTTTCAATTGTTTTTTTGACTCAAAAACGGGGCGCGACTCTCCCGATTTCTGAGTAATTTTTTTTTTCGTGGAGAGGGAAAAGACGCGATCGTGAGAAATATTGTAAACTATGATCAACCCATTGGGGGGTAATAATTGATCCTAGGAGTCAATAATGGCGATCGATCTTGATTTAATTTTCAATGGTGCGAACTTATTTGTCTTACCCTTTTGGGCGTTAATGATTTTATTACCGAATTGGGATGTTACCCGAAAAGTAATGAGTTCATTTATTCCCTTTGTGGCATTAGCCGCGGTTTATTTATTTTTACTGAGTACGAGTATCACCTCCGAAAGTGCTCAAGCCTTAGCTAATCCCACATTAGCAGATATCGCGCGATTTTTTGCCGAAGAAAAAGCCGCGGCGACGGGATGGGTTCATTTTTTGGTAATGGATTTATTTGTGGGACGTTGGATTTATTTAGAAGGACAAAAAACGCGGATTTGGACGGTGCATTCTTTGGCATTTTGTTTATTTGCCGGCCCTTTAGGGTTACTTTCCCATATTGTTACTTATTGGGTAAATAACACTTTCTTGAAGAAGGGGGAAGATGTAACTATTCAGTCGAATGAAGGTTAATTAAGACTGATGCACAAACCCGGTTTCTTGGACAATACCTTCGCCTAAATCCTACCTTGTGGGGTGGGATTTTGCGATTAGTGGGGACACGGCACTGCCGTGTCCCTACTGGATATCAATAAGAAAAAATTGGCAAAGGGATTGATATAATGAGGGAAAAATATGAAATTTGAGTTATTTAGCCAAGTTTATTTGCGAGAAGATATTCCCGAATATCACCTCAAAAAAGGCAATATTGCCACCCTTGTCGATTATCATTCTAGCATCAATGGGGGTGAGGATTGTTACAGTTTAGAAGGCTTTATTCTTCCTGAAGATTGCCCAGATTTTTTTATTATCTTACCGGCTTCTAAAATTGAACAGATAGACAATTTAATCAAAAGGGAACCAATTAAAAATAACGAGTAGCAGGAGGAGGTTAAGGATTAATTGTACCCCGTACAGCTTTGGTTTTTCCCGCCTCACTCGCGATCGCGTTCTCGCCCAAAGCGCTCCATTTAGATACATGATATCAAGTCCGGGTGAGCATTAAATATAGTCGGGGCGGGTTTACTGAAATTATGGCTTCTAGTTAAGATATTTGCGAAAGATCCCTACACCATTCGGTATATTTAACCGGACTAGAAATGAGAACATTTCGCCTGGCCAACCAAGTTTTATCCGATCGCGTTAAGAGATAAGTAAAGAGCGATTCTCCAGATAAACAAGTGGTTATGGGGGGCGATCGAGCAAGGTAGAAAAAATCCGCTCTAAATTTTCCGATAGGCTCCCATACTTTCTAACATAATCAACTTCGCGATCGACATCTTTAATATCTTGGAAAAAATCAATATTTGGACAGATTGCATTATTCAAATCATTAGGTTCAAATTTGTCTAAATAATCTCCATATTTTCTCATATTTTGAGTTAATATATATCTGCCTGTGGATGACAAAAAGTATAGAAAAAGATGATCGATATAATTAATACCAAAGATATTGGGCTGAAACCCGTGATAACAAGTCAAGTTACGAGTATTACTGTAATTACGAATTACTTTGAATCGCTCGCGAGAAAATACCCCAAATAGTAACGGCGCGGGAGTTCTCTTTTCGATCGCGTACCAAGGTTTTCGAGTTTTGGTAAGATAGCGATGATGAAAACCCAACTTTTCACCCTGTTTAATATAATTTTGAGCCCCCTGTGATGGACTACCATTAATATTAAGGAGAAAAACACTTTCATTGGCATCGGCAAGACTTTGAAAATCAGAATCAGTAAAAATAGCCCTTTGAATCTGAGCGCTTTTGGTAATACAAGGAACAAACTCTCCGGGCAAAAGCCCAGCTAAAGAAATTTTCTCATTATTCAACACAAAAAACTCGTTTGCGCCTGTCGCGATACCTCGGCTAAACGCGCCATACATTGAAATCGGGTTCAGTTTTTCGGAATTGATAGTCAGTTTCTCATATTCAAAAAATCTGAGCCATTTCTCATCAGGAGATATCTGGGTGACGTCAAGGGATGTTGATGGTGTGTCGCGAAGTACATTCTTAATATTTGCCAGATTTCTCACGACGAAAAAATTAATAGGATTGGGGGTTTTACTTTTCTCAAAAAGGATAATTCCTACGGAGGTAGTAACATCTGGAAACACATCTTTTTCGCACTCTATTTTAACGATCCCGTGTAAATTGCCCTCTGCGATAAGTTGACGCTTAATAATTGTTCCGTATCCGGTATTGAGAAACTCCAGAGGCATAATGTAGGCTAATCGCCCGCCCTGAGATAACTCATTAATTGACTTAACTAAAAATGCCGACGCGATGTTTGTGTAGCCAGAAAGTTTAATATTAAGGTGCTTTTCAAAATCCGAAAAAACCTGTTTTCTTCCCTGAAATTTCTGAAAGCGCATATAGGGTGGGTTGCAGATTATACCTGAGTATTGCTCTCCCCAGATAGATAAATAGTCAGCATTTTTCACATCAATAGCACCGGAGTTTTCTTGTTGAAAAAAGAAGGATAAGATTTGCGAATCTATTTCTGTACCTTGGAATTTTCCCTCAAAATTATTAGCTAGGGCTGCATCATAAAAGACTCCCAGGCCAAATGCTGGATCATACAAAGCGCGATCGTTCCCTGAAATCACCCATTTCACCATGAAGTCAGCCACTTCTCTATTAGTAAAAAACTGGCCGAATTTTGCCCGATGCTCTTGGCCAACTACAGATGTATAGATGTCAACTAAATTAATCATTATATAGAAGAGGGAAGAGGGAAGAGGGAATAAAATCAATGGTTTCAGACATTAAGAACATCCTAACGTGCAAAGCATAGCGCTATATCTATAAATGAAATTAATTAGCCATTCGTCGGTGGGGATGGGGGAATTTTGTAGGGGCGGGTTCACCCCAATTTATCCTACCAACAAATAACCTTAATAAACCCGCCCTAACCCAAGGATTAAATGCCATAAATTAGCCATTCTTCGGTGGGGATGGGGCGGGTTTTCGGGCCTGTCTCTTTGGTGGCACAGATATTGGCGAACCCGCCCCTACCATGTAATCTGTTTTTTTTGAAACCGCTCCTAAACGTTGATAAACGCAGATGGGGATACAGACAGATAGATATTTTTCTGAGGGAAGAAGCCGGAGCCCCATAAATTTTGTAGGGGCGGGTTCACCCCAATTTATCCTACCAACAAATAACCTTAATAAACCCGCCCTAACCCAAGGATTAAATGCCATAAATTAGCCATTCTTCGGTGGGGATGGGGCGGGTTTTCGGGCCTGTCTCTTTGGTGGCACAGATATTGGCGAACCCGCCCCTACAGGGATAATGTCGAAGCGCGAGCATAAACTAAAAAGCGGTATTGGCAAAAGGAATAGAAATTAAATAACTTCAGTATGGGGTTGGTAGTTTCGCTGATGGGTACGAAAGCAAGCCTTAAGCCTGCACTACTTTTAAACAGCGCACTCCCCAATCGGCCTTAACCGCCACTGACGGGGGGAATTAAGACAACTTCATCACCATCTTTTAAACGCGTTTCCGGTGAGTTAAATTCCAAGTTAATACCAAAACGAGTTAACTCTCGCCATTGTTCTAATTTAGGATGCTCTTTGATCATCATTTCTAATACTTGAGACACCGTAGTTTCTGCGGGTAATTGTAAGGTTATTTCGGGAACTCCATAGACTTCTTGATAGATCGCGAAAAGTTTAACCGTAATTTTGATCGATGATGCAGAAATAGAATTAGACATAAGCTGCGCGTTTAGTTTAGATCATATAGCAATTTTAAATGAGATGTAAATGTGGAATGGCCATATTGCCCGTGACAGGGAAGATGCCTGTACCACAAGTTTCACCTCTTTGGAAACACTATATTATGATATTATATAATAATTCTCGTTGCTAGTTAAGCTAAGAAATCAGGTTTATTGCTATATAGTTACCCGACGACGGACGATCGCGCTCTATTTTTACCGATAAACCTGATTTCTGATGGGTTACTGATAACGAGGTACTTACCTGAGCATACCATAAAATTTAAACCCTCTCACAAATCAACATCCTAATATTATGAAAAATAAACTCAATTTTTGGGGTTTTATGATGATATTTACTTTAATGTTTTTTCTAACCGGAATGGAAAAACAGGGAGAAAATGCCCGATTATTATTTTGTGCCGATCGCGATGATAGTGATAATTTACGAGCCTGGGAAATTCACTTGAAAAGTTATAAGAGAACAGCCCAAGGCATTGAAGCCAAAGGAAATGATATTGGTAATTTAATGCTCGACTTAGGATTTGGATACCAATTAGGATTAGATTTGGATTATGGTGGTGATTGGAGCGTTTCCGAAGATTCTCAGGTATTTGTAACACCAGAGGGAAATGGTAATTTAAACATTAAATATACTTACAGAAAGTCGGGTAAATTCTTATATGATATGACTTTAATTTGTCAAACAAAAGAACCTTATTATGGGGGTGGAATTTATTGTGAATTTCGCGATGATGACGTGAATAAGGGACAAACAATTTATGTCAATGGACTCTGGAGTTTAAATCGCACACCCCCTCCATCTAATTCTCGTTTTTCTCCTAATTGTAAATAAAGATTTCCTCAATCCCAAAAGATATTATTCGTCAACCATCTGCCATACTAAAGATCGCGTTATTGGACTTATTTTTTTGATGAAATGATTGACAAACTATAAAAAATGGTGTAAAATTTAAGATGTTTAAATCTAATGTTTTATCAAAAATAATTAAAACCTTATTATTGGGCGATTTTTCAGTGTCGTTAAGTGTAGCCTTGTTGCTGTCATTAACAGGGATAACTTTCATAAAAACTGAGGCGAAAGCATCCTCTCTAAAAAATCAAGACGTGATCGCGCAACAAACGATAGCAGAAAAAATGACAGCAGAAGAGATAGAATCTTCCTCTAGGGCAAAAAATTTAGCTCGTCAAGCCGCGGAAAAAGCTAAGGTCAGATTAGAGAAGTATCGGGTGGAAGACGCGATGCACGGAAACCAGGATCAATCTCCTTATGTAAAAGATGGCAATGATTGGGTATTTACGATCAAAGGCCGTGAAGTGGATTCTGAAGTGTTAACCATTGAAACAGTAGTAAGAGTTTCCTTTGATGGAAAGACGGTAACAGTTGATTATAATGGTCCAATTCGATCGCGCTAATCATTTCGTTCAAGTCTTATTCAGTCCTATTTGAGTCATAAACCGTGCTTATCTCAGAAACCCAGTTTCTTTTTTGAAACCGGGTTTCTGGAAATGATTAGACATCTCTATAAACTACAGTAGGGTAGCATTAGCCTGCCATTGATCCGATTTTTACCAGATGTCTATTAGACAAGACTCGCGACTTTTTCAGGTATTTGTTGTGGAGTACGTCGTCCATTCATTATCATTTTAACACCACCAGAAGGCCCTAAAGTGACACCACGTCGTTTAGGTTTAACTTGCGATTCTCCTAACTCAAATTGATAATTTTGCAGAAGCATAGCTAAAACTAATTTCATTTCAAATTGAGCTAATGCTAAACCTAAACAACGACGGATACCTCCCCCAAAGGGCACATATTCATAAGGGGAAAATTGCCGCTCTAAAAATCGTTCTGGGCGAAATTCAAGGGGATTAGGATATAACTCTTCTCGACGATGGGTTAAATAAATAGAACCCATGACGGTTGTACCAGGAGCCAATTCATGTCCCATTAAATTAATCGCGGATTTTGTCACTCTGGGAAAAGTTAACATCCCGACGGGATAAATTCGCAGAGTTTCTTGACAAACTGCACTTAAATAGGGAAGACGGAAAATTGTCATGGGATCTGGATTTTCCCCTAAATGATCTAATTCTTGCAGTAATTTTTCTCGGACTGATGGATATTTGTGTATCCAATAAAAAGCCCAAGCTAACGCGGTGGCAGTGGTTTCATGGCCTGCAAATAAAAGGGTTAATAATTCATCGTGTAATTCTATATCAGTCATGCTTTCCCCCTTTTCATCGCGGGCTTCCATCATTAAAGAAAGGATATCCGTGCGTTTTTCATTGGGTTTTTCTCGACGATCCGCGATTTCGGCAAAAATTAATTGATCAATTTTTTGTCTTTTTTGTTGGAAGCGTCCCCAGGGACTCCAGGGACCTAAATCTCTTTGCAGGGAGGGGAAAAAGAGAATACTCGCTCGCAGGGGTGAATCTACCATCCCCAGTAGAGAGGATAACATTGGCTGTAATGCTTCAAAACGATCACCTTGATCCAAACCAAAAACCGCGTGCATAATCACCCGCAGGGTAATTTTTTGCATAATAGAACGGGCAATAAAGGGTTGCGCGATCGATAATTGATTCGTGACATCATGGGAAATCGCACAAATTTGATCTCCATAAGTTTTCATGCGTTCCCCATGAAAGGATGGCATTAATAACTGACGTTGGCGTTTGTGGCGATCGCGCTCCACTAAAAACATGGATTGTTCCCCAACTAAGGGTTTGAAGATACCATTGATTTTTCCGGGGGCTTCAAATTGATCATTGGTAAAGAGTTCTTGCATGGCTTGAGGATGATTTACCATCACAATAGGACCAACATTTCCCCAATTCACCGTTACCATGTCGCCATATTGTTTGCTACATTCGTCCATATAGCGCAATGGATCGGAGATCCATTGAATCAACTGTACGAAATGGGATGCTTTCGGGCCGTCAGGTAGTTTCATTTTTTCCCCTAGAATCTATAACTGTCTTAACCTATTGTGACACTAGCTCAGAAAAAGGGGATTGGCCATCAAGGATCAAGGATGAAGGATGAAGTAATGAACCACAAAGGCACGAAGACACAAAGGATGAGGGGAGAAGGAAGAAGGTTAACGAATCCCAAATAAAATAAAATTAAAAATCAAAAAACTAACCTTCACCCATCCCCATCCCCATCTCCCCATCTCCCTAGTCCCCGTTCACAAGTCCCCAGTCCCAAAGGCCTATTACTCCTGTAAAGTAGTGAAAATATCCTCACCAAGGTCTGTAAAACGAACAGCTTTGATTTGCCAGGGGGCATAATTGGTTAAGGTTTGACGTAATCCCCCAAAAAGTGCCAACATTTCACAACTTGACAGGGATTTGAGATGGCGTGGCGAATTGGGCGCGACTCGCAGATCCACCGTTGCCATCCCCTTTTCGGGGTCAATTTTGACTCGATAACCCCCTAAACCTAAATTACTGAGAACCTTCTGATCTAATACTTGCGCGATGCCGGCATCGACGGATTGACTCACGGGAACCATCGCGGGTTCTGGCGTCAAATTTTTACAAATATTATCAGTCTTATAAATCGTTAAATTAACAGTCTCTTCCCCTGGAATCGAACGCGCCAAAACAGGCGCGACTGGATTGAGTCCCTGCACCGCGTTATGGGCTTGATCCTGTATTGTCGTCGGTTTTTGTTCGAATTCTTTGTGATCGAGATTAGTTGCCGTTTGGCCTTGATGGTTGACGGAGTGGGTGGTTGAATCGCAAGAACTGGTGATACAACTCAGTATGCACCCCACCGCCAAAAATAGTAAGGGTTGATAGTGACCTTTCATAAAAATAAATACTCGAATTATGGATGAGATTGAGACAAAAATTTGTTTGGTAGAAAGCCCGATGTAATCTGCTGCCACCCCTGATTTTATAGGACTGATACATTCCCTATATATAAAGGACACAGTTACCCTGCCCGTACAGATGCTGTTAATTGAGACAATCTGCGTAAGTCCCGCTTAAAGAACTCTTCATTTTTGTACTCTACTGCGAGGAACGCGATAAACCATTGGGTCAATCTTTAATCTTTGATTCTATGATAACATATGTAGTGAGGGGTATAACCCCTCACCCCAGATTTTTTTCGTCAGGGCTTCCCTCCGTCGGAGGGTGAGTCGGCTCAGAAGGGGAAGTACTATCGAGGGCAACTACCTTTTTATTTTTCTTGTCACTTCCCTCCCTATGGGGGGAGTGCTCCCATATTCTGCGAGGGGTTTGACCCCTCGTTATAGGTGTTTTTCGTCAAGGCTTCCCTTGATCAGAGAGTGAGTCGGTTCACAAGGACAAATACTCTTGAAAGCAACTACTTTTTTATTTTTTTCTAACTTCCCTATGGGGGGAGTGACACCTTATTTAATAAGGGGTGAAACCCCTCACTATGGGTGTTTTTCGTCAAGGCTTCCCTCAATCAAAGAGTGAGTCGCTTCACAAGGGCAAATACTCTGGAAAGCAACTACCTTTTTATTTTTTTTGTAACTTCTGCATCGGGGGAGTGATACCATATTTCACGAGGGGTAAAACCCCTCATTAGGGGGATTTTTCGTCAAGACTTGCCTCAATCAGAGGGTGAGTCAGTTCAGAAGAGGAAATACTCAGGAAAGCAACTACCTTTACCTTTTTATTTTTTCTTGTAACTCCTTTTAAGGGGAGTGAGATGGTTATGAAACAGCAATTATTGGCAAAAGTTTGTTATTCAATGGCGATCGCGTTAAGCTTTCAGGCTATAGCCCCAAAACCGAGTTATAGTCAACCAGCACCAGGAGAAAAAGGATTTTGGTGTAATACATCAATGGGTATTCCGATCACGGTTTATCAAAATAGCCGGGGGGGAATTGAACCTTGGATCGAATGGGCTTCCGATCACTTTTCCTCGTCGGGTTACGACGCGGTGACTCGCTGCCAAGTTGTGAGTCAACGTTTAGAAACCTATCGACGCAATGGACAGTTAAAATATATAACCGCGGGTCGAATGAATGGCCAAAATGTCATCTGTGTCGCGAATCAAGTTCACGGGGCTTGCGAGGGATTAGTTTATACTCTCAGACCTGATCAAGACCCCATTAAAGCTCTCTATAATTTGTTAGCTTGGCGTGCCGGACAAGTGGGAATGCCTTCGACTAATGAAAGTGGTGAAATTCCTTATATTGATGTCAGGGGAAAACTGGAAAATGAGCCGGCAAATGGGGGAAACGGTTCCCCTTTTTCCCCAAAATCTCCGGGTTTGTAGAGCCGAAAAACCTCACAGCCAATGCTTCTGGAACCTCAGGGAACCCTCTCCTTCAAGGAGAGGGAAAGTGTCAGACATTTTCTTCTGTAAAACTGGATGGGGAAATAGAAGCTTTGGCGCGTCAAACTACGGTGCGGATCTTTACTCCAAAATCATCAGGCTCCGGCGCGATCGTCCAAAAACTTGGAGATATTTATACCATTCTTACCAGTTGGCACGTTATCGCGTTTAGCAATGAATATCAGATTATGACTCCTGATGGTCAGATTTATCAGCCATCTGCACCGCCACGACGTTTAGGGAATACGGATCTAGGAGTTCTGCAATTTCGCAGTCATGTTTCTATTGCTGTTGCTTCCCTGAGTCGGGTTTCTCCCACTGTCGGGGAAACGGTATGGAGTGTGGGGTTTCCTGTCTATCGCGATCGTACTCTTACCACAACTTTTGAGGAAGGGGTGAAGACACTGAAAGTAACACGGGGTGTCGTGTCCCTACTATTGCCGAAATCAATGCCGGAAGGCTATAATTTAGGTTATACTAATGATGTGGAAATTGGTATGAGTGGCGGCCCCATTTTCAATTGTCATCGTCAGATAGTTGGCATTAATGGCAGAAGCAAGGAGCGAGATGCTGATTTTGGGGTGTATGCCTTTGAAGATGGGAGTGAACCCTCACCAGAATTATTAGCACGCATGGTTAAATCTAGTTGGGGCATTCCCATTGGTAAATACTTGCAGTTTGCTTCGTCTCACTTAGGTGACTTATGAGTTTATGGGGTTCACGGTTTGACTCGCTCACTGGTATTTTGATGGGGACCGCGGTTGTCGCGACGATCGCGCAACCTGTCGCGGTTTTTGCTAAATCGGCCCAAGAAATTGCCCAGTTAGCCGTACAAACAACGGTGGAGATTAATAATAATTTCGGTATATCTGCCGTTAGTGGATCGGGGGTAATTATTGCGAAACGGGGCAATGTTTACACCGTACTGACTACTAATCATGTAGTGGTGAGTGAAGCCATAGAATACTCGATCCGCACCTATTTAGGCAAAAGTTATCCCATTATCAAAATTCAGCGATTAACTAAACAATATCCAGATATTGACTTAGCTTTAGTACAATTTGAGAGTACGGATCTCTATGCAGTTGCGCCTGTTGGTGATTCTAATGGCGCGATGATAGGCTCCAGTATTTTTGTATCAGGTTATCCTGTTCCTATTGCTATTGGTATCGATCGTAAATTAGAATTTACTTCGGGAATTATTTCTTCTCGTCTGCAATACGCGCCTATGGGATATACCCTTCGTTATCAAGCGGTAACGCGACGGGGAATGAGTGGAGGTCCGGTTTTTGATGGGGAGGGAATGTTAGTCGGGATTCATGGCCAAGGGGATACAGTTGGAACTATTACAAGTCCGGTAACGGGACAAATTGAGGAGTTAAAAACGGGGTTAAATTCTGCAATTCCGATTAATAGTTTTAATGTTTTATTATCAAAACGAAGCCAGGGTAATTCTGATATTCTGAGTAATCTTTCCGTGAATCGTAATGTGAGTTTAAATCAACCTTTTTTGACTAAGGAAGGTTTTTTTTGTGATACTTCGAGGGGGATGCCGATAACGGTGTTTCAAAATTCCCAAGGGATACGGGAACCTTGGATTAGTTGGACTTCTGATTTTTTTGCCATTTCTGGTTATGATCCTCTTACTCGTTGTCAACAGGTAACGCAGCGTTTAGAGCGTTATCGACGCAATAAACAGCTTAATTATGTGACGGTGGGGTTAGTGAATTATGAAAAGGCTATTTGTACTACCAGTCGGGAAAATGGCCCCTGTGAGGGGTTGATTTATACTTTAAGAAAAGATCAAGATCCGATTCCCACTTTATATCGTTTTTTTGCTTGGTTAAATGCCAGAAGATATCTTCCTTCTCTTAATGAAAGTGGTAGTATTCCTTATATTGATGTGCGCGATCGTTTGGGTATTATAGAGAAATAGCGCGATCGTCTATAACCCGATCCGATTCATATTAAGTTAGTCCTGGGTGGTAGGGTGGGTTAGGTTGCGATGCTCCTTGTGTGAAATGGAAAAGTCAACATCAACCTAACCCACCTCCGACATCCGTTATTTCAGTGAGTAATAAGGATAGATTTTTTCTCATAAAAATGAAAAAATCGTCTCTTCTACCTTACCCAAAATTTTCCAATATCTATTTTATTTCTCGGATTTACTCCTCTGTGTCCTCTGGGTCCTCTGTGGTTCATTTAATAAAAAAAAATCCCATAAAAATTAGTGCATTGCCATTGGTGGCGGTGGGTAAGTCGGATATTTAAGGACTCGGTTTTTGTCACAGAGAGTCGCCGACTTACCCACCCTACGATACTTATAAAACGCCTTTAGAACTAGGAATCGCACTAGCACGACGAGGATCAATTTCTACAGCCATTCTTAAGGCTCTCGCGAAGGCTTTAAAGGTTGCTTCTATGATATGATGGGAGTTAATTCCATCTAATTGACGTATATGTAATGTCATTTGCGCGTGATTACAGATCGCGACAAAAAATTCCCTGACTAATTGAGTATCATAGGTTCCGACTCTTTGGGTAGGAATTTCTAAACCATAGCTTAAATGAGGTCTTCCTGAAAAGTCTAAGGAAACTTGAATTAATGCTTCATCTAAGGGCGCGATAAAATGACCAAAACGCACAATTCCTTTGCGATCACCTAATGCTTTATTTAAGGCTTGACCTAATGTAATACCGACATCTTCATTAGTATGATGATCGTCGATTTCGATATCACCGATCGCGCTCACATCTAAATCAATTAAACCATGAGAGGATAATTGATGGATCATATGATCTAAAAAGGGGATACCAGTGGCGGATTTACAAGTTCCGCTTCCATCTAAATTAAGAATTACTGTGACATCAGTTTCGGATGTGGTACGTTTCACGGATGCGGCGCGTGTCATTGTCTGATGATCATTTCTTTCTGGCAAAAGAGGGCGATCTTCACTAATTTGCATAATTGATCGGGAATGGGGAATAGGGAATGGGGAATAGGGAATAGGGAATAGGGAATGGGGAATAGGGAATGGGGAATAGGGAATAGGGAATAGGGAATAGGGAATAGGGAATAGGGAGATGGGGAGATAGGGAGATAGGGAGATAGGGAGATAGGGAGATAGGGAGATGGGCTTCCTTCTTCCTTCTTCCTTCTTCCTTCTTCCCTCTTCCTTCTTCCCTCTTCCTTCTTCCTTCTTCCTTCTTCCTTCTTCCTTCTTCCTTCTTCCCTCTTCCTTCTTCCTTCTTTCAAAAACTACATTCCCATGATTTCGTAGCCAGAATCAACATATAAAATTTGACCCGTAACACCACTGGAAAGATCGCTACAAAGGAAAGCCGCGGCATTACCGACTTCAGTCTGAGTGACTGTGCGACGTAGGGGTGCGACTTGTTCCACATGGTGGATCATATCTAAAATGCCCCCAACCGCGGAAGAGGCTAAAGTGCGAATTGGGCCCGCCGAAATACCATTGACGCGAATATTCGATGGGCCCATTTCCGCGGCCAAATAACGCACATTCATTTCTAACGCGGCCTTCGCGATACCCATGACATTATAATTAGGTACTACCCGCACTCCCCCTAAATAAGTCAGAGTGACAATACTTCCGCCTTGTGTCATTAACGGTTTAGCCGCCCCCGCCAGACGTACCAAAGAATAGGCACTGACATCCAAGGCTAAAGAAAAACCGGAGCGCGAAGTGTTACTAAAATCTCCTGATAAATCATCTTTGTTGGCAAAGGCTAGACAATGGATCAGGATATCTAAACGACCCCATTTTTCCTTGATTGTGGCAAAAATCTCATCTATTTGAGTATCATTCTGAACGTTACAAGGTAGATAGAGACTGGGGTTGAGGGGTTCTACCAGTTCTGCGACTTTTCGCTCCATACGCCCTTTTTCGTCGGGGAGATAAGTAATTCCGAGATTCGCTCCCCCTTGATGGAGTTGTTGGGCAATGCCCCACGCGATCGAGCGATTATTGGCAATGCCAGTCACAAGGGCGTTTTTTCCAGTTAAATCTAACATAGTGCTATATTCTAAACTTCCGGTTATTTCCTATGATTTTTACGCGAACCCGTCTGTCTAAGTGAGACTTGATGGGGACTTGTAAGTTAGTTAAGCTAAGTTTGTGAGGACCTGTACAATGTGCTTTGTGAGCAGGGCAAACCACTGGGACGGCTTAGAGTTGCGAAATCCCTTGGGCAAGGATGACGATCCGCCTAGTCAACATTGGCTTATTTTACCAAAACATGGGGTTTAAAGCCTCGCCCTGATCAGGTGAATTTTGATTGGTTATGTTATAATCGGTTCGCTTCAGGTTGAAAGACCGCTTGAACGTGCCCGTCAAATATGGCTCGGCTAGGAAAAATGCTACGGATGCCACACGACAGCCAAGAAAATAAAAAAGCAACTCGGTGGCGATAACGAGGATAATCAAAGCCTGCGAAACTAACAAAGTAGCAAAACCCAGAAAAGTCAAAGCTTTTCTACAGTATAGGTGAGTGCAAGGAATCTCCTCGTGACACATGATAGACCGCTAGCTGCTGTATTCCGCCAAATTAGCGGAGGATCGTTTCCCCCTGTTGTCGAATCTTTTGAACGGGGTAAGACTATCTTTTTCCCCGGAGATCCGGCGGAGCGCGTCTATGTTCTTATTAAGGGCGCGGTCAAACTTTCCAGAGTCTATGAGGCTGGTGAGGAAATTACTGTGGCTCTTTTACGGGAAAATAGTGTCTTTGGTGTTCTGTCTTTGATTACAGGCCACCGCTCGGACAGGTTTTACCACGCGGTCGCGTTTACTCCTGTGGAGTTAATTTCTTTACCCATTGAACAGGTGGAAAAGGCTCTTAAGGAAGATCCGGATTTGTCTATGGTGATGTTAAAGGGTTTGTCTTCTCGGATTTTACAAACTGAGATGATGATCGAAACTCTGGCTCACCGTGATATGGGATCGCGTTTGGTGAGTTTTTTACTGATTCTTTGTCGTGATTTTGGTGTACCTTCTAGTGATGGGATTACTATTGATTTGAAGCTCTCTCATCAGGCGATCGCGGAGGCTATCGGTTCTACGCGGGTGACGGTGACTCGTCTTTTGGGGGATCTACGCGAACAAAAAATGATTTCTATTCATAAGAAGAAAATTACAGTTCATAACCCTGTGGTGTTAAGTCAGCAATTTACCTAATTTTTTGGGTGGGGATGCGCTGAGATCCCCCATTGCCTGATCTAAGTATTTTGTTTCTGTGCTTCCCTAGGGGGATGAACTTTTTGTTTTTCTTTCCTCTTTATTTTTGATTAGATAATATAGCAATTTTCACTTTAATGAGGCACAGCAGTTAGATCCCCCCTAGCCCCTAGCCCCCCCTGCCCCCCCTGAAGTGGGGGTTGGGGGGAACCGGAAAATTCCCCGCCATTGCTCTTGATTTAGGGGGGATAATTTATGTCCCTCACCAGACAGAGAAACGCGATAATCTTTTTTTTTATCCTTACCTCCCTATTTGTTCATCCTTGACACTGCATGACTGCTGGTATTATTCTGGTTTTGGTGATGTTAATTCTGGGGGGGGCGATCGCGACGATTAGCGATCGCTTGGGGACGAAAGTTGGCAAAGCTCGCCTGAGTTTGTTTAAGCTGCGCCCTCGTGATACCGCGGTTTTGGTGACGGTTTTTACCGGTTCGGTGTTATCGGCTTTGACGTTGACTATTTTATTCGCGGCGAGTAAACCTTTGCGAACGGGTGTTTTTCAAATTGATGAAATTCAAAAGCGTCTTCGTAATATCCGTGGTGAGTTAGATGCGGCTACTCGTCAAAAAAGTCAAGTAGAGGTGGAATTAGCTCAGGCACGAAAAAAGGAAGAACAAGCTAAGTCTTCTTTGGAGAAAATTAATGTTTCTTTAAATGCCGCGATCGCGTCGAAAACCAAAATTCAAAATGAGTTAAATTCTTTACGGGAACAATTAACTCTCGCGGACGCGTCTCAAAAACAAAAGGAAGAACAATTAAATCAGACACAGAGTCAATTAAAAACAGTTTGGTCGCAAAAGATGGCTTTGGGTGGGGAAATTGCCCAATTGCAGGGGGAACGTCAACAATTAATTCAACAACGAGAGGATCTCCAGGCTCAAATTTCTCAACGCGATCGTGAAAAGGCACAAAGGGATGAAAAAATTGTGCAACAAGATCAGGAAATTTCCCAAATTTCTCAACAAAAAAAGCTCCTAGGTTCCGAACTTGATAAATTACAAGGGGAACGTCAACAAAGTGTGGAACAACTTAGTAATTTAAAAGAGAGAATTGCTAAGTTAAAGGAGGATTTGGCTGTGGAAATTGCCCAACGCGATCGCATGATTATAGAGCGAGATAAAGTGATTGTTGAACGAGAAAAACGGATGAAGGAATTGGAATCTCTACAAGGGAAATTAGAACAACAACAAGGGAATTTAAAAGCTCAATTAAAGATATTAGAACAGGATTTTTTGGCAATTCGAGGGGGGACTGTCGTCATTCGTCGGGGTCGCGTTTTAGCTTCCGGTGTGGTGCGTATTTTGCAACCTAACGCGGCGGGTCCTGCGGTAGATCAATTATTACAAGAAGCTAACCGTAACTCCATTGGAATTTTAAAACTGCCTACGAATGAAGTTAAGGAGCAGGTGGTTTTTATTACGAAAAATGAGGTTGATCAAATTACTAAAGCTATTGAAAATGGTGATGAATATGTAGTACAAATTGTCGCGGATGCTAATTATCTTAGTGGTGAGACAAAAATTAAGGTGGGGGGTCAAGTTTATCTTAATCGTATTCTTTTTAAGAAGGATGAATTAATCGCGGGCATTTCTCTCGATCCTACTATTCTAACGGAGGCTCAAATTCGACAACAACTGCAACAGTTAATAGATTCGGCTCATTTTCGGGCAAATTTAGTAGGCATTCTGGGTGGTAAAGTGGAACTCGTTGACACTCGTTTGGAAAGTTTATTAAAGTTTATTCAAGAGTTGAAGACGGCTAAAACTACTCTGGAAATTCAAGCGATCGCGTCTGAGGAAACTCGGACAGCGGGTCCTTTGAAACTGGAGTTAGTGGCTCTCGATCATGGTACGATTGTTTTTCGTAGTGGTAAATAATTAAGTTATGTTATTAGGTTTTGATCCGGGGCGTGATAAGTGTGGTGTTGCTGTTATGGGGAACGATCGACAACTTTATTATCATGATGTGGTTTTATCCGAAAGCGCGATCGCGTCTCTTCAGTTACTTTTAGAAAAATACTCCATCGACTTAATAGTAATGGGTGATCAAACAACGTCGAAACAATGGAAAGAGAAAATTATGGTTAATTTTCCTCATTTGAACATTGTACAAGTGGATGAACGATATAGTAGTTTGGAAGCACGCGATCGTTTTTGGCAAATGTATCCGGCCAAGGGGTTTTCTCGTCTAATTCCTGAAGGTATGCGAACCCCTCCTCGTCCCATTGATGATATTGTTGCTATTATTTTGATGGAGAGATATTTAGATAAAAAATAATGAATTGGCTCTGGGGAAGTGCTGTTTTTTTTCATTATTAATATTTATTAAACCGCTCCTAAACGCAGATAAACACAGATATGTTTACAGGATAATTGCCTCTAATTTTATCACGATTTTGTCAACAGTGATGACAGTCTCTTAGGAATGAAAAATTAATAGAGTAGTGCAGGCATCTTGCCTGCTTTGGGGGATAAGGGCGAAACTATAGCACTTCTTGGATAGATGTGGTAATACCATAAATCTTAGTGTCTTAATGCCTTAGTAGTAATACCGTATTTCTTAGTGTCTTAGTGCCTTGGTGTTAAGAGCATATTTCTTAGTGTCTTAGTGCCGAGGTAATATCATACTTTAGTCGAAAGGCTATACCAACCCAATAGTCAAGTTATGTAATTTCCATTCCTAACTTGACTATTGGGTTTTTCGTTGAGCAATTGATCTCGGAAGCAGGCTGGAAGCCTGCACTACTTTAAATTTTCATTCCTAAAGTGCCTACAGTCGCATCGGAGCCAGGGGTTCAATATCGGAGTCAAACCCGCCAACCTGATTGGCTCGCAATACCCAAACTGATGCTCCTTGCTCCAAAAAGGCTCGCGTAATCCCCTCACTCGCGACACGAGGAAACATAGTGCGCCAGCTTAATAACCCTGTGAGTAACTGCTCAATGGGATCGTTTTCCAGGCTGCTTCCCAAACTTTCTTCGCCTCCACGCCAGTCGGCACGTGCAACCCCAAAGGGTAATAATTCTCGTCGTAAGGCTTGCCCCACCTTCTGTAATTGCTTCAGTTTCACGTCTGTATCTTGATGAGCCTCTAACCATTGCCGCAACTGAGGAACATTCTCAAGGGCTCGTTGCATCTGACGCAGTGCTGCATACAAGGCTTGATTGGAATCTTGAGCGCAGTTATGAGCGGGCCCAACGTAGGTTGCACCGGTGCCGTCTCCGATGCGGTAGCGTGCCATCATTAAATCGAGTTGCCGAGCGGCATTATCTAAGGGTGATTTGAGTACGCCGTCAATGTTGTAGTATCCTGTAAATCCGTCTAGTTTAATGAGGAAGTCGGCAATGGGGCGCACTCCTAAGCATCCAAATTGGCGATCGCCCATATAGTGTGTCCAGTGGTGTCTCCCAGAGATCAATCCATCATTGTTGTGGGCATAAATTTGGTAGTACACAATGTCAAATTGTAATTCGTTGGCTAAGGGTTCCCGCACTACCTTCGCGATCCCATAGGCAAAATGTCCGAAGTAAACTGGTCCCTGGGCTGCGGGTTCGGCTTTTTTGCCCGTAATCCCGCCATAATTGTGAACTAAGAGGGCGCGATCGCGTTCTTGCCAATCGCCACAAATGTCTTGCTCTTTGCCTCTGGCATTGAGTAAAATGCTGGAAATTGTTCCCTTTTTCGTGATCAAATTGTCCCAGCACTCGGTTTTGATGTACTCCATCGCGGCTTTTTTTCCCGCGATTTCACGGGCTGGTTGCAGAGTGAAGAGCGATCGCGGGGCTAATGCTTGTACGACAAACAAACCTTGATAATTTTCTGCACCGTAAATATACCAACCAGAAGCGTTACAAGGGGATTTCTCAATGTCGTTACTGGTACTTCGATAAGTATCGTTTTCATCCGCGACTACCTGGGGCATGAACACGATCGCGTCTTCGCCGTCGAATTGTCGTGTTTTGGGGTTGAAGTGTTTCACCTGATAGCGTTGTCCCTCACGAGTGCTATCGAGGGGTTGGATAAACTGCACCAAGGCATAAAAACGTCCGGTAATTTGTGTGGGTTCGCAGGTGATGGAGAGGGTGGTTGTCTTCCCTTCTCCTGCCTCAATTACGGGATTTTCGAGCATGACAATCATATCATCGTTGCCTCTAGCTCCCGCGAGGGATTCCAGAGGATCGACTAAGCGCCATTGATTCAACCGTTGAGGGTGAATTAGCCCGTTTTTCAAGGTATAACGGGCATCGTCGTTAAAGTACACATCGCGAGTCACCGATCGCACATGGGCTTGAACTTCGGGGCGATCGAGCCAACGTAAAATCACTATTTTACCGACTAAATGCTCATACTGGGGCTCTGTATGGTACACCTCAAACCAAACCCCTTTCACCCGATCGCGCTCTGATGCACTCGGTAAAATTAATCGCCCCATCCAAGGCGCGATCGGTTTGTATAATGTAGGGGAAAGAGAGTGTTTTAAGGAGTAATAATCAGGGCGATTAAACGCGGCTTCTTGCCAAAGTTCATAATTATTTGGTTTGCGAATCGGTAGAGATTCTGGAGGTGGTAAAGTCCCCTGAAGAATGCCTGATATCCACTCAATGGTTTGCTGCATATAACTACGTCCATCGGGGAGAAAAGCATTAGAGTCCATTAATCCCCCTGGGATTTCATGGCCGACTGGTCCCATCGAAATAATACTTACTTGTCCGTGTTTTTTGGCACGATTCCAATAGGAGAGGAAAAACAGTTTCCAACGTCGCGGGAATAACAGGGGGCCGAGTCGTTCAATATTATCTTTTTCCCCTACTAAATGATAAATATGTTCGAGTCTTAATATCTGGTTTTTGCCGCAAAAAACTCCCCCCAAGGAAATAATATCTATGGGTGCTTCTAGTGCTTCTTTGAGGAAGGCGGCCGAACCCATTGAAATTTGTCCACCTCCACTAAAACCAATTAAGGTGATCGGAATTCCACTATTAGGTTTATAGCCATGATTGATTAAACTTTCGTACATCACTTGTGCTATGCCCCGATTGTAAATTGGGCCATAACGTGAATCCGCGGAAACGGATACAATTAACATATTATGGATGTTAATTAAAAAACTGAATAGGCTGGTTTTGGGTCCCTGTCGTTTCTGATCTAAAAATCGCCAAAACCAAGCAAAGGAGCGTTCATTACTGGTTAGGGAACGATTTAAGACTGAATAGGGCATTAATCCCCGAATGATGGCAATATTATCGGGGAGTTTTTGAGCGAGTAAATCGAGAAATTCTTCCCCTTCTGGGAGATAGGTAAAATTAGCTTGTCCGATGCCATCTAAGTAAATAATATAACGCGAAACTGGGGTATCCGGTGCGAGGGGTTCTTGCAAAATGCTAGAGGATGTATCTACGCGATCGCCATACCAACCTGCCCACCAACCTAAGGCTTCTAAAGGACTTAATAAAGCCGCAACCAATAACGCGACAATCGAAATCGAGACTAATTTGAGAATTAATTGTGTTGTGACATCTAAGGCTAAAAAAGCCGCGGCAATCAGATATCGGACTGGCGGAAAAAGTAGAGAGCCTCCTACCAGAATTAATAAAGTCAAGAGGATTTTAGAGGTTTTATTCATTATTATGCCTTGTCATTATGGTCTGTTTTTGCGAAGGAATGAAAAATCAATAAAGTAGTGCAGGCATCTTGCCTGCTTTTCTGCTATAGGGGAAATAACCAAGTGCATCTCCTAAAGGCAAATTGCTAGTGGGAGCGTCTCGCTCCCTATTAGATCGGGAGCATCTCCTAAAGGCAAATTGGTAGTGGGTTGGCGTAGCCTGTGGGTAGCACAAACGTCTCGCTCCCGATTAGATCCCGCCGATTCGAGACGCTCCCACTACAGTTTTTTTTGTTCCCACATTTTTTCAATTTCTTTCAGATCCGTTACTAAATTTACTCCCGCAGCACTATTGGAGATCCAATGACCAAAATTAGCAACGGGACGGCCAATAGTACGTTGTAAAACTTGTACTATTAACCAACCTAATGTTCCACAGATCGCGGCATCAAATACATCTAAGTTTAGGGAGATAGTCAAGCCTAATAAGAGAGCGATAAAGCTCCAAATGGATAAGATGACATTGATGGGAACGCCAAAATAAGGAAGTGCTACCAAAAAACTAAATATTTGTGGTGCATAGGCAAAACCTAATGTAGCTCTAACACTGGTAAAGGGTATTGTTGGTGGATAAAATAGGTTTTTCATTGCCCAAGTGCTTAAAGCCCAAAATAGGTATCCAAAGCCAAATAAGAGTGCTGAAATTGCCAAACTTAAGACAAATCGTAGGGGTTTAACTCGGTTAACAAATAAAATGATACTTTGTCCAATTGCTTGAGATAAGCCTGCTAAAATCACTACTCTGCCCGCGGCATCAGCGGCTAACGGTAAATTTTTCATCACCTGAAAGGCTTCCTGTTTGAGCGCGATCGCGCCCCAAACCAGTTCCCAAAAATGTTCTAATGCTGTCCCGGTTATCGTCATAGATTAGCCCTGTTTACTCTTGTCATTCTGTAATTTTGAGGATTTTTATGATAAATTTTATCATCTTGTCAGATAAAACCATCAATAGACATCTCAGAAAAATCGGATCGGGTGCATCTCAAAGACGCAAAAAAAACTTTAGTGGGAGCATCTCGAATCGGCGGGATCTAATAGGGAGCGAGACGCTCCCACTACCAATTTACAAAAATGAAATGCTCCCATCGGATCAATGGCAGGATGCCTACCCTACAGTAGTTTATGGAGATGTCTAATCATAATCCTCAAAATATTTATGAATATTCGCCAGAATTACTGCATCGTAACACTAACAAAATCATTAGAAGTCAACGCGCTCGGAATCACCCCTTGCACTATTCCTATATATTGATTATTAAGTTTAATCGCGGTTGATGCAATACCTCCAGCATTATTAATATTCAAGTTGATTCCTTCTAATTGTAAATTGGCAGAAGCAGTGACATTCATTATACCGATTTTATCTTGATTTGATTGAAAATCGGTAATAACATCCGCTTGGGAAACATCTGTTACCCCAAAATCGCCTCCACCTACTATAAAGGTATCATTTCCTAGGCCTCCTGTGAGAAAATCTTGACCGCGATCGCCACTTATTTGATCATCTCCATTTCCACCCACGAGACTATCATTTGCCTTTCCACCGCGTAACAGATCATTACCATCGCCACCCAAAAGGGTATCATTATCATTATCACCGCGTAAGAAATCATTACCCGCACCACCATCTAATAAATCGGAACCTTTACCCCCTAAAAGACTATCATTCCCGCCTCCACCTAATAAAGAATCAGGCCCTTGCATTCCAAAAATAGTATCATTACTATCACTTCCCTGAATGGTATCCGCACCCGATAAACCTAATATTTGTTTGCCTTGGGCTGTGGATGGTAGATTACTAATAAAAACATTATCACTATTATCGGATAATGTGTAATATTCTCCTATTATTGTTGAGGGTGATTGACTACTTGATGTACCCGGATCGACGGCATTCGCGATCGGTTTCGTCACGGCAATAATAGGGAAATTATTATTAGTATTGCCCGTATTGCCCGTATTGTTACTAAGAGGAGTTCCACCTACGACTTGAGGAGTACCGCTTTTATCCTCAATTAAATCGACTTTGACATTATTAGAAGCCATCGTAACTTGGCTTTGTTGAGGTGATATTAATGCACCCCCAGAAAATGTCACTGTATAAGTTCCCGCGGGGACTTGTATTTGATAACCACCACTCGCCATTGTGGTTGTGCTAAAGTTTCCACTTGTGCCTTGAAGACTAACATTTAAACCGCTTAATCCTTCCCCCGGAGTATAAAATTTATTACTGTCTGAGTCTTGGTAAGCAACTCCTGTTAAAAAGGGTAAAGTCCCTGATTTGGCGAAGTCTTGGGTAGTCATCGCGACATTTAAAGAAAGATTATTTGTACTGGTAAATTTTCCCGTTTGAATACCGACACCAATTTCCCGATAATTATCATTCATTAAATTCAGACGATGGCCACGCCCCTGAATCCCTGAGTCAACAAATAAATCTTTATATTCTTGCACGATCGTGCTATTAACATCAAGGTTTCCAGTAGTGCCATCATAAGCAATATTTTCTCCGCTTGCCCAACTTCCGGTAAATTGATAACCCGCGGCTTTCATGCGATCTTGGGGTTGACTTCCATTAGCTCCCGTATGACTAAATTGATTATTTTGGAGCATCCATTGACTATGACTTCGTGCTGCATCTACCAGAGATAAATTAAACGCGAGGGGTTGTTTTGCCGTTGTGGAAATCGTTTGATTTGTTGAGACTCCTTCATTAAGATCGATTTGAAAATTCGCGGCTTCTGCTGTGGGATTTGCCCGTCCTTTGTTAATCAATTCTAACATTAATTGTTCTTGGGCGCTGGGTTGGGTTGCCATTTTTTGTGACTCCTTTTTAATGACTATTGAATCGTTAATAGTGCAAGACTCAGACACACCCTATTTGTGAGAAATATCTTATTAAGAGCAGTCCCCATGATGTCTTGGAAGTGATGTAGGTTGGGTTGAGAGTAGAGATATTTTCCCATTAAGTCAATGATATCATCAACCCAAAGGACTCAGTAGGTTGGGTTGAGAGTAGATATGTTTTCCCATTAAGTCAATGATCATCAACCCAACCTACTTATTATATAATAATCACATTCACGCGTGAAGGCCAGATCGAAAGATGGAGTCAAAACGAAAAGATAAAGCATCATTTCTTGCATCCAAACCCTTATTAGTGGGTTTAGGAAGTCTCTCCCTCCTTTTATTGGGTATTGGGTTTTGGCGCGTCTCTCAATTTGCTAATCCTCAAAAGAATGAATCAGTTGTTGTGATGAGCCCGATCGCGTCTATTAAAGTTATTACGGCCTTAGGCCGTCTTTCTCCCAAGGGGGAAATTATTAATATTTCTTCTTCTTCTTTATCCGAAGGTGCTAGAATTGAGGAGTTACGCGTTGAAGAGGGCGATCGCGTCAAAAAAGGTGATATTTTAGCGGTTTTAGATGGCCGCGATCGCTTGCAAGCAATTGTAGAACAAATCAAAAAAGATGTGAAGGTAAAAGAAGCGGAATTAGCCAAAATAAACGCGGGCGCGAAAGCGGGTGAAATTGTCGCCCAAGAGGGTGAAATTACCAAATTAGAAGCTCAATTATTCCGACAAATTCAAGGAGCACAAGCCCGACTTGTCAAACTGGAATCTCAATTAAAACGCAATACGGAAGCCCAGGAAGCCCAAGTCGCCCAACAAAAGGCTAAATTGCAACGGGAAACGGAAGGACAAGAGGCAAAAATCGCCCAATTAAAGGCTCAATTACGAGGGGAAGACGCGGCTCAAAAGGTAACAATTGGACGCTTACAAGTCGAATTTAATACCGCAGAATCCGAATTTAAGCGTCATGCAGAATTAAAGGAAAGTGGTGCGATTTCCGCGTCTCTTTATGATACGAAAAAATTGACGATGGAAAGTGCCAAAGAGAAGGTTAAGGAAGCTCAGGAAAATCTTAAGAAAACTCAGCAAACGTTACAGGAGCAAATTAATGAGGCTAATTCCTCTTTACAACGGATTATGGAAACGGGGAATGAACAAGTTAATGAGGCTGAAGCGAATTTAAAGCGTATTAGGGAAACCAGTATCGCGGATATTGATGAGGCGAAAGCTAGTTTTCAACAGATTTTGGAAACGGGGCAGGAACAAATTAATCAAGCTAAGGCGACTTTGAATAAAATTACCGAAATTCGTCCTACTGATGTCCAAAGCGCTCAAGCGGCCTTAAACAGCGCGATCGCGTCCCAAAAGAAAGCGGAAACGGATTTAAGTTTTACCTATGTGAAAGCGCCCTTTTCCGGGCAGGTGATTAAAATTAATAATCGTCAAGGAGAAAGAGTAAATAATCAAAATGGGATATTGCAATTAGGGCGCACGGATCAAATGTATGTGATTGCCGAAGTTTATGAAACGGATATTAATAAAGTCCGTCTCCAACAAAGGGCAACGATCGAGAGTGAAAATGGGGGATTTCCAGGGCAATTAAAGGGAAAGGTGGATCAAATTGGGTTAAAAATTGGGAAAAAAGATGTATTAGAAAATGATCCAACTGCGGATAAAGACGCGAGGGTTGTGGAAGTTAAAATTAGGATTGATCCTGAAGATAGTCGGAAGGTTTCGGGGTTAACGAATTTACAGGTAAGAGTGAAAATTAATGTCGATAATCCCTAGTTTTTATTAATATTTTTCCCTTGACATTGTAGGGACACGGCAGTGCCGTGTCTGCCGGTTTCTTTTAATTTGTTCTGTCTAAATTCAACTGAACCTCATAGGCCGATTCTACTAATTCTTTTTGTTCTCTCCAGAAAAAATCAGGTAACTGCCCAACGGGGAACCAATGGAGAGAATAATCCCCAAAAGGATCAGTGGGTGTTCCTTCAATTTGTTGGGTTGAAAATAGAAAATAATGGCTTTTTTTCCATGATGTGCGTAAATAATTTAACCTTTCTCTAATTCCTAAATCCGCGAGTAAGGTTAAATCCGTGAGTCCGGCTTCTTCTTCTATTTCTCGTCTCGCGGCTTCTTCTGGGGTTTCTCCAGCTTCAATATGACCTTTAGGAAGTACATATTGTTCTTTTTTTTCACTGCGGACTAAGGCCACTAAAATCTGATTGTTATTCTGACGAAAAATAACGCCGCCCGCAGAATAACTTTCTGGAACATTGGGGGGTTTTTGATAAAAAGTTTCATCTATGGGGGTGGATTGAGTCATGGTTGTTTGAGTTTAGGTTATAGTGCGTTTATTGAATTGGTTGGTTTGTTCTCTAATTGATCTAGCCTGGTGCATCTCAAAGAAGCAAAAAAAACTGTAGTGGGAGCGTCTCGCTCCCTAGGGATCTAATAAGTACCTACACAAAATTAATTGCATATTTTATGATTAGATTGATTGGGCGATTGAAACCCGGGCTACACAAACAAAGTCTCCCTTCGGAGACTGAAGAAATTCAACCCGCGGAGGCGGGTTTTGTCTGTGTAGACGCGGTTTCAACCGCCCGGTCTTCTTTATCGGTGGTTAAGTAAAATCAACACAAAAACATACAATTAATTTTGCCTACCTACTTAGCAATTCCATTTGAGATGTAAATGCAGGGCATCTTGCCCGTCACAGCCAAGATGCCTGTGCCACAAGTTTTACTTCTGAAAGGTCAACACTATAGATATTATAATGAAGTCTTCAGTCCTCTTCAGAGGACTTTAGCTATTAGACAGGGGTTTTAACCCCTGGGCGGCAGTGCCGTTTCCCTACCATAATCATTTTTTAATAGGTAGGAAAAATTACAGATAAGGGAGTTTTTTGCTCCTCCCAATAGCTTATCGCGCTTGACAAAACATCCAAAAATATAGCCCAATCCTGGGGAGAATGGGAGGCAAAATTTTGAGATTTTGGGTAAACCAAAAGATAAGAAGATGCTTGACACCAACTTAAATCAGTAAGACATTCCTCCCAAGCATCCCAATTATTACCAAAATATTCAGGTAAATCCATCGCGCCAAGACAACCTTGAAAAAAACCCGGTTTATCAAAAATCCTTTCTCCATCAAGATAAAACAATTTACAGTTATACTCTTGACAAAGTTGAGACAACTCTACTGGAGAAATAGTTAGGGATAACTCATAAATCCCCGGAGTCATTTTGCCTTGGATGATCTCTAATAATTGATTCATTGTCTTAACACCCTAAAAAAACTTTGATAATGGTTATCTGTGTAGTAAATTTCCCCTTGATTTCCGACGACAAAACGTCTAGCCCCTCGATTATTAGCTCCGGGTGTAGGGATGGTATATTCTCGATAATAACCCCTCGGTTTATTGGGTAATAATCGTTCTCGGTTAGAGAAAATGGAACCATCTTTTTGCGGATAAGGAAAGGGCCCCCCTTGATCAATTAAATTTAAGGTGGTGTTGGCTTCTGGGGGGAGATCGCTCAGATTTATTGTGGGAATTTGAGCAACGATTGGGGTTTCTTGGGCGACAACGGGTGCAATTTTGGTAAAGTTAAAATTGTCGGTGATGGCAACGGAAAAAAATACCAAAAGTCCTAAGAAAAAGATTAACCACTTTTTCCAAAAATACATAATTTTCTTGAATTAATTCTACCTGTTTCCCTTCAAGGAATTTATCCACTGGGGAGATACTCCTATTTAAACCAATACATCGTAAGGTGTCAAGAGGGCGCGATTCGGCTGCGCCGATGCTACGCGATGCCCGAAGGGCTCAGCGTTTGCGCTGCGCGCAAGCTGCGCTAACGCGTTCGCGTAGCGTGTGCGAAGCACTCAGCGTGTGCGTAGCACTCAGCTATCGCGTCTGAGAATGTCACAACTTTTCCGGGCAAAAATCGGGTCAAAAATAGTTGAAACCTTGACACAGCAATACATGGTGTCAAGGTTTCAATAGAGGTTTCAGCAATTATGTGATCCTGCGAAATCAGATCACAAGAGAACCCGGAGACTCAGTTACGGGGGGGCTAAGTCCCCAAGTCCTTACACGGCAGTGCCGTGTAAGGACTGCCGATTTCCATTCAACGAAGAGTGAGGATGAGAACCTCAGAAATCCCACAATTAGCACCGATGCTTCTAAAATTGCCTTTAAGGTTGCTAGGGATGCTCAATGGAATTTGCCTGTGCGCGATCGCACGCGTAAAGTAATTTGCCCAATAGAATTAGGAGAGATTTTTCAACCTCTCCTTTTAATCTGGCAGTATATAGATTTAGCTGTTATCAGAACTATTAGAACTGGAAACAGATTCAATACCTTTCTCCAAATTAACAACACCTGTTGCGGCCTTTAGACCATCGAGAATATTTTTCTTTTTTGATCCCGCAACTCCGCCAGCAATAGCTGATAAAACAATAGTCAGTGTAATTGGATCAATCACAGCAATCATAAGTTACTCCCCAATTACTTAAGAAATGGATTTTTAGAAGATGGAGGAACAGGAGGTGTGTTAGGCTGTTGTGAACATCCTGTCAATCCTCCCAGCAACAATCCATTAGCCGCCCCTTTTAGGATACCTTTTTCTATGTCCCGGTTATTTCCACCTTCTGCTGCTGCTCTGATACCTCCTGCAATTCCACCAATAGCAGACCCTAGTAATGCTAGACTGATCGGATCAATAATCGCAATCATAATGGACTCCTAGCTGTCAATAAATAACATCTACCCCCTTTATAGCAACTTCTTGGCAAATTACAAGATGTTAGCTATACTAGAAACATCACTAAAATTCCCGATTTTCTTAATAATTAGTTAATCCAGACAATTGTCAATGAATAAATAATGATAATATAGATTATGAAACATGAGGAAGCATTACATTTTGTGACAACGGCATTAGAGGAAAAACAGCTACCTCGATTAAATAAAATTGAAAAGATTATTATTCGTCAAGTTTTACAAGGAAAGTCTTATTCTGAGATTGCTAAAGATGCTCATTATCAATTGCAATCCATTAGAAATTCTAGTTCTGTGTTATGGCAAAGGTTATCAACGGCTTTTGATGAACCCGTCAATCAAGATAATTTAGAATTAGTGTTGAGACGATTTATCGGAAGAAGACATCATATTCATCATAATCAAATTATTTCAATTAATCTTGAAGGGGCTAATCTCACTGGTGCAAGTATTGGTGTTGCTAATGTTAGTGATGCGAGACAATTAGGACACCTTTTATTAAATAGTTATAGCGAAGGTGATTTATATCAAAATGATTTACAAGATCGGAAGGATGAGCCGGAAATAGAATTAAAGACGGTTGATGAAAAAAATGATTATAGCTGGAATAACGTTAGATTTCATACGGAAGTCGAAGTAAAAATGGCGAAGATTTTAGATAACATGAATATTCTGTTTTCGCCTAATACTATTCTGAGAATGATAACAGCTCAAGGAAAAATTACTAAAGAAGTTTCTTTTTTGATTATTGATCAGGGTAAATGTGGAATTTTGGATATTATTCGTGATGAGGATAATGATTTAGAAGATGCGAATCATTATATTTTAGGTCAAGGTATTGATTTGATTCGCTATTATACTGAGAATATTTGCCAAAACAACCCGGAATTAATTATACAAGATTTTTTCAAAGGTTTAAGACAATAAAAATTAAACTGATCAGGAGAAGAAACTATGTCAACAGCCACTATTACCCTAAAAATAGGGCTGTCCCTACCATTGCCGGCACAACGAATGTCAATAGCAAAAATTTTAATTTCACGTCGATAGACATAGACACTCCCAAGAGTGGTATTGTCCCTATTAAAATGCAGATATAGCTAAATGTCAAGAGGCAATTGACAAGGGAGTTTAAGAAGGTAGTGACAAGATGATCCCTAAGAAAAGTTGGGAAAATTTTACCGAGCAATATATCGGGGTGTCAACAGCAAGAAAATCAGTGGAGGTAGGCATCTTGCCTGCCTGGATCGGGCAGCCATCTACGCGATCGTGTCTTCCCCTTGATTAGGAGAGAGGCAGAAACGGGAGAAGAATGCCAGAGGAACACGATCGCGCTCCATGCTATAATAGATAAAAAAGGAGAATTAAGAAAACTATGAATCTACAAGAATTAACTCCGAAACTCCTCGCGTTAAGTGCGGCGGAAAAAGCCGAAGCCATTAAAATTTTAACCCAAAGTTTAGACTTATCGGGTATTGAAAAAACGCCCGGTGTTTGTGGGGGTGACGCACGACTGGCGCGGACTCGTATTCCTGTTTGGGGATTGGTAAATTATCGGCGTTTAGATGCCACAGATGCAGATATTTTGGAAGGGTTCCCCAATTTAACTCAGGCCGATCTCGATACCGCGTGGGCCTATGCTGAAAAATATCCTGAAGAAATTGAAGCCGCAATTAAAAGAAATGAGGAACCTTAACAATGGCACGTTTATATACTGATGAACAATTCCCTTTTGCTATTGTCAAATTTCTCCGTAATTTCGGTCACGATGTACTCACGGTACAGGAAGCTGGAAAGGCTAATCAAAGTATTCCTGATGATGAAGTCTTAGCTTTTGCTATTAGTTGCGATCGCGTAGTTTTGACGAGAAATCGAGATGACTTTGTGCGTTTGCACCGATTACAACCGGATCATGCAGGTATTATTGTTTGTTCAGAAGATCCCAACTGGGAGAGACAAGCTATGAGAATTAATGAGGCTATTTCTTCTTTAGAAACATTAAATGGTCAATTGATTCGGGTTTATCGTCCTCAAGTTTAAACCCCTCAGCTGTGCCATGCTCTCAAGTCAGAAACCCGGTTTCTTTTCCTGCCTAAAACCAACACAATAAAAAAGTAATTTTATCCCCCAAAACATCTTATTATTATATTACCCATTACCAATTACCCATTACCAATTACCCATTACCAATTACCCATTACCAATTACCCATTACCAATTACCCATTACCAATTACCCATTCCCCATTACCCATTCCCCATTCCCCATTCCCCATTCCCAATGCTATCAAAAACTCCCCTAGCCTGGTTACAACTGACACGCGAACGAGTGCGCCTTATGGTAGCCTTAGCCGGAATATCCTTTGCGGATATTCTCATGTTTATGCAATTAGGATTTCAAGGCGCACTTTATGATACCAATACCAGAGTCCCCCGTGCTGTCAAAGGAGATTTAGTATTAATTAATCCCCAATCTGACTTTTTATTTGCCATGAAAGCCTTTTCGCGACGGCGATTATATGAAATGATGAAAATAGATGGGGTTGAGTCCGTAAGTTCTTTATATATTGGACAAGCTTTCTTAAAAAATCCTGAGACAAAAAAACAAAGAACTCTTGGCGTTTTAGCCTTTGATCCTTATAAACCAGCCTTTGATATACCCGAAATTAATAAACAGTTAGATTTGCTCAAATTACCCGATGTCTATTTATTTGATGAAGGGAGTGCTCCTACCTTTGGCGCGATCGGCAGAAAAATGCACGCGGGTGAAACCGTCTTTACAGAATTAAGTGATCTTTCTCAAACCCGAATTCGCCGGATTCGCATTGGGGGATTATTTAGAATTGGACGCTCTTTTGCCGCCGATGGTAATATCGTCACCAGCGATTCTAATTATCAGCGTTTATTTAATAGTAATCCTGATAAAATTCAGGTGGGATTGCTGACTGTAAAAGCGGGTTATGATGCTAAAAAAGTTAAAGCAGAAATTGATAAAATATTGCCAAAAAGAAAACAAAATCCGACGGAAAAATGTTATCGAGGTTCCGATGCCGAAAAGGATAACAAAAATAAAAATAATACGGATTGTCCCCAAGATGTAATGATTCTTACCCGTCAAGAATATGCTGACTTTGAAAAAAGATATTGGCAAACCAGTACCAATATCGGTTTTATTTTTAGTTTAGGGGTAGCTATGGGATTTGTTGTCGGAATTGTGATTGTCTATCAAATTCTTTACACCGATGTTGCCGATCACTTACCTGAATATGCTACCCTCAAAGCAATGGGATATCAAGATATTTATTTATTAGGTGTGGTATTTCAAGAGGCATTATTATTATCTGTTTTGGGATTTATGCCTGGGTTGGGTGTCTCCGTGGGGTTATATGCTTTAGTCAAAAATAGTATTGCCTTACCAATGGTAATGACATTAGAGCGTGCTATTATGGTTTTATTTTTAACGGTAATTATGTGTCTTTTTTCGGGAGTTTTAGCCATACAAAAATTACAAGCTGCTGATCCCGCAGATATCTTCTAAGGTTTGGCATAGAAACCGGGTTTCTTTTCATTAGAGGGAAGTTGTGTCAAATCTATTGTGTTGACCTTTGAGAAGTGAAACTTGTGGTACAGGCATAAGGCCTGTGACGGGCAAGATGCCCGTTCCACATTTACATCTCATTTAAAAATGCTATATCTCCCAGAAACCAGGTTTCTCAGGTTTCTCAGGTTTCTCAAAATTTCACAAATAATGTATAATTGCGAGCAGAAAAAAATCAATACTACTTATTCTTTTATTCCCTATTCTCCATTCCCCATTCCCTATTCCCCATTCCCTATTCCCTATTCCCTATTCCCCATTCCCTATTCCCCATTCCCTATTCCCCATTACCCATTCCCCATTACCCATTCCCTCAATATAGGAGTTTTTTATGACACTACAACCCGTGATTGATATTAAAAATCTTAATCACTATTTTGGAGAAGGAAGTCTCAAAAGACAAACATTATTTGATATTAACTTAATGATCAATCCGGGTGAAGTAGTCCTAATGACAGGGCCATCGGGTTCGGGGAAAACCACTTTATTAACCTTAGTAGGTGCTCTACGTTCGATTCAAGAAGGAAGTTTAAAGGTTTTAGGCCAAGAATTGCACGGAGCACCTAAAGGTCAATTTGTGAAAACTCGTCGCAATATTGGTTATATTTTCCAAGCGCATAACTTACTGAAAAGTTTAACCGCCCGCCAAAATGTACGAATGTCTATAGAATTACACGATCGCGTTTCTGCCCAAGAAATGAATGAAAGAATTATTAAAATCTTTCAAGCCGTGGGCTTAGAAGATCGGATTGATTATTATCCAGAAAATCTCTCAGGGGGTCAAAAACAAAGAGTCGCGATCGCGCGCGCCTTGGTAAGTCAACCGAAATTAGTATTAGCAGATGAACCCACCGCGGCATTAGATAGTAAATCAGGTAGAGATGTAGTAGAAATCATGCAACATCTCGCGAAAGAACAAAAATGTACAATTTTACTTGTAACTCACGATAATCGGATTTTAGACATAGCCGATCGCATCATAAAAATGGAGGATGGACGACTGACAGAAAATGGTGCAACCCTGAAAACCGTGAACGCGTAAGGAATGAAAAATTAATAAAGTAGTGCAGGCATTGTCCCTGCATTCGATCTCAAAGGCTCCCTAATTAACTAAATAGTCAAGTTATTTAATTTCCCTTCCTAAGATCAACTGAAATTATTTCTTTTTCAAGCGAGTCTGAGTGTTCGGAGAAGGGGGTGGAGAAAACCCCGTCGTCTCCCCGACATCAAAAGAAGTATTGGAAGAAACCGATCGTTTAGGACGAAATGTAACATTAACTCCATCAGAAGATTGCTCTAAGACTAATAAAGGAGTGGGTTTTGCCTTTTGATCCCAATCAATACGGACGATACGACCTTGAATTGTGGGAGTCCAATTATCATGTTCATCCGTGGGACTCAGGTAAGTTTCCAAACAGTTAATAATATCATTTATCGTCGCTGAAGTGGTCTGAGTAGGAAGCTTCATCAAGCGAATTTCAATGCGAAAAAGCACCCGTTTAGATATTTTACCGGTTCCAGGTTCTTTGGTATCATATTCCACATCAAACTTAGCATCAATTTGACGACCACCCGCGTTAACATTTTTCTCCCCTACACCGACTTGAACAGGTCGCAACGCGACACTAATTTGATCTTTAACTTTCACCTTAATTTGATTAACAATAGCTACATGGAAAACTTCCTCTGCCATTCGCAGTCGCAGGTAGTCTAAATTAAACTCGCGTGAGTGAATCAGATCGGGATTTTTTTCCATTTTGGCGACGGTTTCGACGGCCATTTTGTATTGTTTTTTCAGTTCTCGGTTTTTAAATGATTCCGAGTTAACTTGCTTGGTTAATTTCTTAATTTTTAGTTGCGTAAACACTCCCAACGCGAGCAGTAAAAGCAGCAAAACGCCAGAAACTCCCATCCAAATTTGTTCCGAAGGAAACGGATTAGTTTTTGGGGGATTCGGTTTGGGCGCGGCGGCGGCTAAACTAGGTGGTACAAGGATTATGGGCGTAAACATAGACTGTAATCCTTAAGTTGTGACAGAGATTAAACTATGCTGAGAAAGGAAGCTTGAGACAAGATTGGGGAAATCATGAGATATTCCCTTTGATACGGGTATCGAGGGATACATGGATGATTCTCCTGTATCTATGGGTTCATTTGTGAGAAAACCCAACCTACTTCCTTCTACTTTATGCTTTTTTGGTAGGATTGTCCGCAGAGATAGTGCTCTGTTTCCTTGGAGATACTTGGAGTAGTCCTTCCCAGGTGCGGTATCATCTATAACATTATCCCGCGGATCTGAGGGACTTTGGTCTCTTTTGCTTCAAATCTGATTTTATTGTGACTTACGAACCCCTACACCATAAGTATCGACCCCAGACTTTTGCCCAATTAGTGGGGCAAGAGGCGATCGCGACCACTTTGACGAACGCGATCGCGACTCGACGGATCGCGCCCGCGTATTTATTTACTGGCCCAAGAGGGACAGGCAAAACGTCTAGCGCGAGAATTTTAGCTAAGTCTCTTAATTGTCTCGCCTGTGATGTGCCCACCGCAACCCCCTGTGGCGAATGTGATGTTTGTAAGGGAATTACCAAAGGTGCTACATTAGATGTGATTGAAATTGATGCCGCGAGTAATACAGGCGTTGATAATATTCGAGATTTAATTGAAAGAGCTCAATTTGCTCCTGTGCAATGTCGATATAAAGTATATGTAATCGACGAATGTTTAACAGGAGATACTCTAGTAAAAACCAGTGAAGGGTTGATGCGAATTGATAATCCCCATCTCCTCGGAAAAGAAGTGCTTAGTTATAATGAAAATACGAGTAAATGGGAATTTAAAAAAGTTTTACGGTGGTTAGATCAAGGCAATAAACCGACAATTGTCATTAAGACAACTCACCGTGAAATACGATGTACAGGGAATCATCTTATTCAGACTAATCGAGGATGGATACACGCAAAAGATATAAAAGAAGGAGCGAAGATACTATCCCCTGTCAGTGTGGATAAGGAAGCCCCAGTATCACAATTCATACAGAAGGATACTCATCAGAAGAAAATCAACTCATTGCCAGTTGGCTTAGAGACATGGGATATCCATCAACAAACAAATCTTAGAGACGATCTGACAAAGATAAAATTTACCATTACATCCAGAGGGGAGCAGATACCAGCAGAAAATGGTTGGCAGACTTCCCAAAATATTCCATCCCTTCAATGGATTACAAGTTTGGAGAGAGTCGAGTCTGTCCAAGTCGCGGGCATCGAGAGAGTTTATGATATCGAAGTAGAAGATAATCATAATTTTGTGGCAAATGGACTGAGTGTGCATAACTGTCATATGTTAAGTACCGCGGCGTTTAATTCTCTTTTAAAGACTTTAGAAGAACCGCCCGATCGCGTGGTATTTGTCCTGGCAACTACCGATCCTCAACGAGTTCTACCCACAATCATTTCTCGCTGTCAACGCTTTGATTTTCGACGGATTCCCCTAGAATCCATGAAAAATCATTTAAAAGAAATTTCTATCAAAGAAAATATTACTATTGCTGATGATGCCCTTTTCTTAGTTGCCCAAATTGCCCAAGGAGGCTTACGAGACGCGGAAAGTTTACTCGATCAATTAAGTCTATTATCAGGAGAAATAACCGTTGAAAAAGTATGGGATTTAGTCGGTGCAGTCCCCGAAAATGATTTAATGGCACTTTTAGAAGCCCTGGATCAAGGAGATGCCCAAATAGTTCTTGATAAGGTTCGTCATCTCATGGATCGCGGACGGGAACCCCTGATTGTTTTGCAAAATTTAGCCGGTTTTTATCGAGATTTACTGATAGCAAAAACCGCACCTAATCGTTATGATTTAGTCGCGTTAACTGCACCGACTTGGGGAAAATTATCTCAATTTTCTCATCGTTGGGAAATGAATATTATTTTAGCAGGTCAGAAACATTTACAGAGTAGTGAATATCAAATAAAAAACACGACTCAACCTCGTTTATGGTTAGAAATAACTTTATTAGGATTATTACCTGATGCTTTAAAAACTCAAGCTCCTGTTGTTCAAGAAACCCGCCGAGTCTCCTCATCCCCCGTTACGACTCCTGCTTCTATTCCTACTCCGACTGCATCACCAACGCCCACAACTTTTACATCAGAAACACGGATACAACCGACGGTTACAGAAACTCCCCAAAACGCGATACAGTCCCCCCCATCAACGGGGGAAAATCCACCTCATTCTGAACCTTTATCAGAGGATAGTAACTTAACAGAAATTTGGCAACAATTACTTAATCATCTGCAACCCCTGGGAACGCAACAGCTTTTTAAACAACATGGACGTTTAATCGAATTTCGCGAGTCTTTTGCGCGTGTCGGTATGAAAACGGCTCCTTTATTGAAGATCGCCCACGATAAGGTAGTTAATTTAGAAGCCGCGTTTCAGAGACTATTTAATCGCGCGATCCGAGTGAAGTTAGAAGGACCGGGGGCGACGGAAAGTCAGAAGGGAAAAATTCTGGAATTTCCTACGCAAAATCGTAGTTTGAAGGAACCTTTTCACCCTAATTCCTCTAATGATCACCTCCGTGATCAAAATGTAGGGGCCGGTTCGCCCATGTCTTTGACGAACAACCCGAATACGGAAGCACCCGCGATCGCACCTTCTACACCCCTATTTTCCACAAACAGCCCGAATACGGAAGCACCCGCCCCCCGCCACCAACAAATCGATTACTCTGTCATTAAAAATCAGGAAAACGCGATCGAGCTTAACCCAGAAATTGTGATGAAAGCCGCCCAAGAAGTAGCCAGATTATTTGAGGGAGAAATTGTAGATTTAAGGGAATTTTCCGAGTCTATTCCGTCTCGTGTTGTCACTGGTGAAGCAGAATTAACTACTGAATGGACACTCCCATCATGGAACCCCACTACAGGGGGACAGGGGGGCGAAGACAATTCAGATTTAGGAGAGATTACGATTGATAATCCTTTAGAATTAGATGAAGAAGATGATGAAATGCCTTTTTGATTCAAAGAAACCGGGTTTCTTACTTGAATCCTTTCCAATGGCAAAAAAAACCATAGAAACCCGGTTTCTCACCTATCGAAAAAGACGCGATAGGGCCTCAAAGAAACCGGGTTTCTTACTTGAATTCTTTCGAGAGGCGAAAAAAACCATAGAAACCCGGTTTCTCACCAAACGATAGGGCCTCAAAGAAACCGGGTTTCTTACTTGAATCCTTTCGATAGGGGAAAAAACCCATAGAAACCCGGTTTCTCACCAAACGATAGGGCCTCAAAGAAACCGGGTTTCTTGCTTCAATCCTTTCGAGAGGCGACAAAGCCTAAAGAAACCCGGTTTCTCATCACAGAATCGTTATTCGAGATCCACTGGTTGAATCCAAACCTTAATCCCTTCGACGCGTAAACCACGTCCACGAGTGCCACAATATTGACCATGAGATAAAACAGGAGTATCGCCAATATTTTGAATATGGGCATTATAAAAAACCTCATATTTAGAAGATTCTGGCCCTGTTAATTGAACCCCGAATCCTTCAATCCGTTTGGCTTGCCCCCTCGCACCCGCTAATTCTCCTTCATTTAACCAAGGTGTATCTCCTATTCCCGATACATGAGCCATATATTTTAAATTTAACCCAGGAATAGGCGGATCTATTCTCATTTCTAAGGCCTCTAAACGGCGACTTTGCCCTTTGGTTCCGGCATATTCTTCTGGCCCAAATACGCGATCGCCAATGCCTTGTAAATGGACTAAAATTTTTAAGCCAATTTTTTCAGAAATTGTCTTGAGTGGGGGTACTCTAAGGGAACCTAAAACAATATTGGGGGCTTCAAGGGTTGGACGAGGTTGGGAAACTTCGACACTGGGGACAATAATCACTTCATGAAGTGGTTCCCCCGGAGAAGGTGCTTCTAAAATACGAATATCTGGGTTGATATTTGGCTTTTTGGCAGAAGCATTTCCGGGAATAATAATCACTTCTGGTAACGCGTCCCCACTGGTTTGAGTGGGAATAATGGGAAGACTTACCACGACTTCTGGTGCGGCTGATACTTCTATTATGGGAGGAGTCGCGATCGTCGTCGTGTTAATAGTTAATTTCCCTCTGGAAATGGCAACCGTTAAGGTTTTACCAAAAGCAGAAGTGACACTATCTTCTAAATTTGCCCACTCTTCATCGGAGAGGTTATCTTGTTCTTCAATTAACCGTAAAAGGGCGCTCAGAGGATGTTTTTTCTCAACTAAGGCTTCAGCAATCGGATCAGTGCTGTTAGACTCGGAGATAGTTTGATGGATCTCTTTTGCCTGTTTTTGAACCGCGTCTAAGGGAGCAAAATTACTTTGTTCTCGATGGGTGATCGCCAAAACTCGTTTTAATATCTCTAAGGCTTGGGGATGAATAGAGGGTTTCGAGTCTGTCGCGATCGCGCTTTTTAATAAATCTTCTAACTGGGTGAAGGAAAGTTCTCCCGTCAAGGGGGGAAACTTACCAATTTCTAAGGCCTGCTGTTGTAAATGGGTAAAGGTTTGCTGATAACTCAGAAGTTCTTTAATTAAACTTTCTGATAGGGGAATGCCTTGATTTTGCAAAGTTTCAGCCCCTTTAACAAGACGACGGCCTAATTCTGGATAATGATTCCCCAGAGTCGTCAATTGTTGAAGTAAATCTTGATAACTTACTGTCATATTTCTCTTTCAATAACTTAACTTCTGATCATAACGGGAGATTGAGTCATTTCACACTCCACTTTATCAAAAGGATTAAATATATACCATATTTTTTCTGAATTGTCAATATCAGAGAAAAAATCTGATCCCATTTTCAGGAAAGATCAGGGAGGAGGCGCGATCGCTTCCCCTTGATAAATATGTCAACGATCCCTAAAAAAATACCAAAAATTGTTAAAATTATCTAAAAAAATCGGGAAAAATTGAGAATTTAGAGCTAAATTAAAAGAAAACTAATAAAAGTCGTGTGGGGGGTTCATTGATCAAGCAATGACTAAAATCCTCAAAACGTAATAAATCTGCATTCTTCCGTCACAATTAGGAATTTTCTTTTAGTCAAAATGGGTGCAATCTATAATCGAGAATGTGTGATCGATTACAGATGATGGCTCCTATATCAAGGAATCATCACAAATATAGTGTTGACCTTTCAGAAGTAAAACTTGTGGCACAGGCATCTTGCCTGTGACGGGCTCTGAGCCCTGCATTTACATCTCATTTAAAAATGCGATATCTCCCTAGAAGTGGAGAAATTGCCACACATACCAGATAAAAACGCTCAAAATTTATCACAAAGTTAGGTATTCCTATGCAAACGAAAAAAGATGTTACAGTCCGAAAAGTCACAGGAGCCTTTGCTCTCATAGATAGTCTCAAACGTCATGGAGTCAAGCATATTTTCGGTTATCCGGGTGGTGCAAATTTACCCATTTATGATGAACTTTACCGCGCGGAAGCCGCGGGGGATTTAAAACACATTCTCGTCAGACATGAACAAGGTGCAGCCCACGCGGCCGATGGTTACGCCCGGGCTACGGGTAAAGTCGGTGTTTGTTTAGCAACATCGGGACCGGGTGCGACAAATTTAATCACAGGGTTAGCGACTGCCGCGATGGATTCTGTGCCAATGGTAGCTATTACTGGACAAGTTCCCCGTGGTTTTATTGGTACCGACGCGTTTCAAGAAATTGATATTTTTGGGATTTCTTTACCCATTGTGAAACATTCGTATTTAGTGCGCGATCCCAAGAATATTGCCCATATTGTCGCGGAAGCTTTTCATATCGCCAGTAGTGGTCGACCTGGGCCTGTATTAATTGATATACCGAAGGATGTGGGTATTTTACAATTTAATTATGTCCCTGTAGAACCCGATCACGTTCATTTACCCGGTTATCGTCCTACTGTTAAGGGAAACCCTCGTCAAATTAATCACGCGTTGGAATTAATCCGTGAAGCAAAACAACCTTTATTGTATGTGGGGGGAGGCGCGATCGCGGCTAATGCCCATGATGAAATTGAAGAATTAGCAGAACATTTTCAGATTCCAGTAACAACAACCCTAATGGGGAAAGGCATCTTTGACGAAGATCATCCTTTATCATTAGGAATGTTAGGAATGCACGGAACTGCCTATGCGAATTTTGCCGTAAGTCAATGTGATTTATTAATCGCAATAGGAGCAAGATTTGACGATCGCGTAACGGGAAAACTAGAACAATTTGCCAGTCACGCGCAAGTAATTCAGATTGATATTGATCCGGCAGAAGTGGGAAAAAATCGGAAAGTAGAGGTTCCCATTGTCGGAGATGTGCGAAAAGTATTACTTGATTTATTACATCGTAGTCACGAATTAGAAAATGGAATCACCCCCGAAAAAACCCAACCTTGGCGAGATATGATTTCCCAATGGCGCTCCGATTATCCCTTAACAGTATCCCATCCCAATCAGACGTTATCACCTCAAGAGGTAATTATTGAACTAGCACGTCAAGCCCCCGATGCTTATTACACAACAGATGTCGGACAACATCAAATGTGGGCGGCACAATTTTTGAAAGTAAAACCGCGCCATTGGGCATCCAGTGGTGGTTTAGGAACGATGGGATATGGAGTCCCCGCGGCCGTTGGAGCGAAAATGGCCTTACCTGACGAACAAGTAATTTGTATTAGTGGGGATGGTAGTTTTCAGATGAATATGCAGGAATTGGGCACGATTTCCCAATATGATATCAAGGTGAAAATAGTCATCCTTAATAATGGTTGGTTAGGAATGGTGCGTCAATGGCAACATTTATTTTATGACGATCGCTATGAAGCGACGAATTTGCAAAAGGGAAGTCCGAATTTTGCTAAATTAGGGGATGTTTATGGCCTAGCTAGTTTAACCGTAAAAACTCGTGAAGAATTACCCGCCGCGATCGAGAAAATGTTAGCCCATGACGGAGCCATGTTACTAGATGTGGGAGTCGAGAGTATGGAAGACTGTTTCCCAATGGTAGCACCGGGCATGAGTAATTCAGAAATGATGGGTTTACCCGAACATCCTGATCAGAGCGAATCAACATCAACAATATTAACTTGTCCCAGTTGTGGAACCGAAAACGCACCGATTCATAAATGGTGTTTTGAATGTGGAACCCGACTTTAGGTAATTAAGACTTACGCCGAAACCGGGTTTATTAAGCAAAAATCGTCATTTTTCCCAACCGATAACGCGATAAACCCGGTTTCTATCACGTCTTTTAAAGATGAACAAAATACGGCATTAACTATCCGGTGTCCACAATAAAATCATTCATACAGATTTGTAGGGGTAGTGCAAGAGTGCCTACCCCCGTGCCTACCCCCGTGCCTACCCCCGTGCCTACCCCCGTGCCTACCCCCGTGCCTGCCCCCGTGCCTACCCCCGTGCCTACCCCCGTGCCTACCCCCGTGCGCGGGTTTAAGGTTTTGGGGCAACCACGGGGGGATTGCCCCTACCATTTCATCCCAAAATTGTGCAATTGAGCCTTGAGGAGAAACATCGGGTCCCCAAAATGGGATAAAACGCATCGCCAGGAGGTGCGGGAAAACCCACCCGGCTTGGGGTTAGGGGCGCGGGCGAGGGTCAAAAACGCCAAAACATCAACACTTGCCAAACCCAATTCCACCATTTCATACAAATACAAATCAAAAAAAAAAACCGGGTTGACAGAATAAAAACAACCAGCTAAAATAAAAATCGTACAGAAAATTAGGAGCGAAGCCCGTGAATCATCTCCCGTTTCGTCGTTCTAGCATCGCCTTGGCATTAACAGTCGCGTTGGGAGCCGGACTTAGCTTCCTGCTTCCAAAGCCTAATCCCGCAATCGCTTGCGGGCCTCCAATCTGTGCTGTACCCGACCTACCAGTTGAAAAGGGACCACAGGCGCAAATCCCGATTCCCGTGGCCCAGGCCGGGCGCCGCTAAGAGCGCTTTATCTCGCTCTGAAGGTGACAAGAGGGTAAGGGAGACTTCCACGGAACCCACCTAATGCCAACTAAATCATTCCCCTCAGACTTTTTTCAAAGACTTGGGGGATATTTTTTTCCTTTCCAACCTTTTTTAGGGTTTAGGGTTTAGGGTGTAGGGTTTAGGTATAAATTTGATTAGTATTTGTTAATTTGATTACTAATGACCATTAAATCTGATCGAGAATTAAGAACTGGGAGCATCTCCTAAAGGTAAATTGGCAGTGGGAGCGTCTCGCTCCCTAGCCCGATCCCGCCTTCGCGAGACGCTCTGATGCTCCGCACAGGCTACGCCAACCCACGACAGTTTTTTTTGGGACCTTGAGATGCTCCCTAAGAACTTGCCTCGAAGCCATGAATTTAGCCACAGAATGTTACAAGGTAACTTAACATTTCCCACAGAGGAATTCTATAGTAGGTTGGGTTGAGCACAGCGAAACCCAACATATCGGGACTTAGACAAAAAACTAGGGAAAAAACGGCACAAAGCCTTTTTTAGTATTTTTCCCCCGAAAAAAGTTAAAGCCTTGTCTTGTATGGGGTTGAGGTGATTTTACCCCCCTTGAGGTATTTTTCTGGCCCAAGCTTGGGTTTTAACCCTATTCACCACGAAAACTTTGTCTTTGCTCCCCCGATATCTCAAAGCCAACATATTCGTTGGGTTGAGCACAGCGAAACCCAACCGACAAAAAAATCCCCAAGTCCCGATATCAGCCTAATCGCATTTAAACCACCGAAAGTGGGACAGGCTTCCAACCTGTCAGGCTTAAGCGCGTGAATTTTAAATGCGTAACAGCTTATGAAAGCCAAAATATTCGTTGGGTTTCGCTACGCTTAACCCAACCTACAAAAAATCGCGACTGTGCTCAACCCAACCGACAAAAAAATCCCCAAGTCCCGATATCAGCCTAATCGCATTTAAACCACCGAAAGTGGGACAGGCTTCCAACCTGTCAGGCTTAAGCACGTGAATTTTAAATGCGTAACAGCTTATGAAAGCCAAAATATTCGTTGGGTTTCGCTACGCTCAACCCAACCTACAAAAAATCGCGACTTTTTTCCCAAAACGATAACCCAAGGAGATAGACTTTATTCCAACTTCTTCACAGATTCCTCAGAAGTAGCTAAACGTTTCAACGATCGCACCTCTTCCTCCAAGCGTTTCACCTGCTCCAATAAAACCTGATTACTTTCCGTTAACTGTCGTGCTTGACTACTCAAATAAGGATCACTTTCCCACCAATTAATCCCAATTTCCCTCGCCTTATCCACAGAAGAAATTAATAAACGAATCCGAATATTTAATAACTCCGTAGATCCCACAGACACAGAAATATCACCCGCGATCACAATACCCTTATCTAATACCCTTTCTAATACATCAGCTAACGTCGAACCCGAAGTGGAAGTCGCGATACTGCGACTCCCCGAAATTGCACCTTGAGACGGAGAATTAATACTCATAAATTATGTTTCAGTTTTCGCGACAAAAATCCGATCGTCCCTTTGCTTTAATATCCCTTTCTTCATCAGCGATCGCAAAGCATCGATCGTCTGGACGCGATTAATTCCTAACGCGCTTTCAATCTCGGAAACCCGCGCCCCCTGAGAGTTTTGTAAATAATGAAAAACCTCCTGCTCATAGGGCGGTAAAATTAACTCCTCTTCCACTAAAATCTCAGTCTCTTCATCGGGATCTGCTATCTCCGATGAAGGATCATCCTTCACCGTTAAAATTACCTTCTCTTCGGGCACCTTTGGTAATTCCTTTGCTAATTCCTTCAGCGATCGTTGAGAGGTGTCTAACTTAATCACAGGCGTTTCATACTTATGCAAAACATCCTCTAAAATTCGGCTCGCTTTTTCTAAAGGTTTACCACTACGATATAAAAGCACATCCAAACAAACACCACGAAAATCATCACTACTGGCAGTGACGGGAATATTATGCTCTTGACAGACTTTACCAATCATTAAACAAGCGCGTAACCCGGAACTTTTCTCAATCCCAGTATGGTGACAAAAATCCTTAACTAAATGAACAATTCGTTTAGCCTCTTCGGGGTTAACCCCGATTTTTTGAATCAAAATTTCCTGCTGGGTTAAATTATCTGGCTCTGGCATTTGAATTGTCACTAACCGATCCATTAACGCGTCTTGGGTATTATGAACTCCACAATATTCCTCAGAATTAGAAGTAAAAATTGCCCGAAATTGAGGATGAACTTTAATATATTCGGAACGATTACCACCAGGGGGAAGCACTAAAAGTTTTTCTTCTAATGCCGAAAGTAAAACATTATTGACTTCAGGACGAGAGCGGTTAAACTCATCATAAACAAGGGTAAAACCTTCTCGACAAGCCATTGTTAAGCGAGAATCAATCCAATTTTGGCGCAATTCATCCTCTAGTTTTACAACACTATGAATGAAATTATCGACCACTTTTTTACGAGTATAACCGGATTGACTGCCGATTAAATCTGTACTTTTTAATTGATCATCCCCAAAAATTAGCATAATAGGACGACCTAAAAGATCGGCCAAATGGAGCGCGAGGGTCGTTTTTCCTGTCCCCGCGGGGCCTCGGAGGTGGACTCCAAAACCAGATTTTAAGTAACGGAGGGAGCGCACGGTAATTTCTTCTACCGCGGGGGTATTGACAAATCCCTTGGGACGTGCTTTCAGCACTGTAGTCATAGACGGTTTCACGCGTTTAGGAGATAAAGGAAAGGAAAAGAGTTAAGTTAAGGGCGCGGATAGTTGATCGGGGGTGAGATAGGTACGATCGCGTTGAATAATCAACCCTTTTCGCAGAAGAGCACGCAACGCGTCAACGGTTTGGACACGATTAATACCTAAGGCGCCCTCAATCTCGGTGAGGCGGACTCCCTTACCTTCTTGAATGTAATGATAAACCTGATCTTCTGGCAATAGGGGAGGTGCGGAAGGTTTCGCGGTTGCCAAAGATGGGAGCACAGTAGGTTTGGGGGTATCTTTTACCTCCACAGGTTTAACCAGGGGTTTCGGTGTCTCCATCGTCTTTTTCACCGTGGTTGATGAGATAGGAGGAGGAGTCACTTTCACGGGAGTGACTTTCACCGCTTCTGGAGTCGGTAAGGGAGGCGCGATATTATGTTCTCGCACACTTCCCCAGACACTTAATTGCAGATCCGTGACATAATCTTTTAATTCAGAGCGAAATACAGAGAGACGATCGCGTAACTCTTGAGAGTCGGCTTTGCGTTTAGCACGATAACGAGAAAAAGCCTGTTGTAATTGACGAGCGCGATCTTCGCGTAATAATTCTAATTCTTGCAGATAACTTTCGACATCGACACGGATAGTCTCGATCGCGTTAGTCAATTTTTCATGAAGTTCATTATAAGATTGATGACGGGCGCGTTCGCTCTCAGAAAGAAAAGTTTGAATTTGAGCCTTACGAGTTTGGATCTCCTCGACGCGTTGTTGACGCAAAGCTCCTGACATTTGATTTAAACTGGTATGGTAGTCATGCAACTCCCTCGCCAATTGACTACTCCACTGCACTCGATCCAACGTCGTTTCCTGTAAAAAACGATTAGTTTCTGCCGAGAGCGATCGGACATACTCATTTAATTGTTGCGCCAACGCGATCGAGTCTTGATGACGTTTACTACTGGTATCGCGTAAAAAATCCTTCGTTTCCGACTGTAAATCACTGACAAACGCGAGACGATCGCGCCGTTGTACCCTTTCTTGGGTACTACGAGCCCTTTGCCACTCCCTCAGAGTCGAGTGGACTGTTACTTGACGTTTCTTTAATTCTTCTTGACGATCGAGCCGCCCGAATCGCCATTCTTCTTGTAGTGACATCACGTTTCCCTCCCTCCCACATCTATGAATATTTAGGGCATTTTTCCCCACCCGGTTTTAATGAAAAATGAAAAATCAAAACCTGACATTCACCGATGTCATAATTTTAATAATTTCATCTTTCATTTTTTCTTTGTAGAAATTAAGCTGCCGGGACTGAGGCTTGAGAAGTAAGACCTACCGCTTCAGCATACTTGAGGTAAGTTTCGACGGACGCGATAACAATCCGAGCTTCGATCGCCAACAATTCAATACCGACAAGGGAGACACGCACCCAAGCATCTATGACAATACCCTTATCGAGAATGCGGTCAACCACTTCAGCCAAGCTAGAGGACGAGTTTACTTTTTCGACTGCCATGATTTTATACCCCTTCCGTTAATTAGGTCGATTACTGTTTATTTAACAGTAGTCTTCATATCATCTTACTGGGAAAGGGTACATCCGCAAGCAGAAACTCTTTTTAGAGAAAAATATTGTAGCAAATGTTTCAAAATGCAGCTTTGGGCATTAAGATTAGTATATATAATTTTACAAAGTTCAAAAAGTGGTAATTAAACCTTATCATTCTTAACGAAGCTTAAAATAAAAAGAGCAATCGTTTTTCTTTTTTTTACCCCTGTAGCCCTGTTTTTCGCGGTGAGAACTAATTCATGATGCCCCGGATACTTGTTATTGATGATGATGCCGCGATCTCGGAACTTGTGGCAGTCAACCTAGAGATGGCTGGCTATGAAGTCACCCAAGCAGAAGATGGCATAAAAGGTCAGGCCCTTGCTTTGCAATTACTACCAGACTTAATTATGCTGGATTTGATGTTACCAAGGGTCGATGGTTTTACCGTCTGTCAAAGGTTACGCCGCGATGAGCGCACCGCGGACATTCCCGTTGTCATGTTAACGGCCCTGGGTCAAACCCAAGATAAAGTCGAGGGTTTTAACTCAGGGGCCGATGATTATCTCACGAAGCCCTTTGAGGTTGAAGAAATGTTGGCAAGAGTGCGAGCACTGTTAAGACGGACTGATCGTATTCCCCAAGCGGCGAAACACGCGGAAATTCTCAATTATGGGCCTTTAACATTAGTACCAGAAAGATTTGAAGGGATCTGGTATGGAAAAACCATCAAACTCACTCACCTAGAGTTTGAATTATTACACTGTTTACTTCAACGTCATGGTCAAACGGTTTCTCCCAGCGATATCCTCAAAGAAGTGTGGGGTTATGATCCCAATGATGACATTGAAACTATTAGGGTACACATTAGACATTTAAGAACTAAAATGGAACCAGATCCCCGTCATCCTAAATATATTAAAACGGTATATGGGGCTGGTTATTGTCTGGAATTACCCACTAATTCTCCTGGCAATAATGAGGATTAAAAATTATAATTTTCGGCTCTATTTGGGGAAAATTCCGACAGTATTTGTCCGTTGGGTTGATTCCTGAAAACTGATGGAAAAATTATACGTCTGAGTATCAACCCAACCTACTCAACTAATTGTCTTTGTAGGTTGGGTTAAAGGGAGGATCTCAAATTTGCAATGCAAAAAAAACTGTAGTGGGAGCGGAGAGCTCCCTAGGGATCTAATAGGGAGCTCTCCGCTCCCACTACCAATTTACGTTTAGGAGATGATCCCGGGTTAAATCATTAAAATTGAGGTAAAACTCAGCCCTTTGATACTTAACCCAACCTACTCAACTAATGGTATTTGTAGGTTGGGTTAAATCATTAAAATTGAGATAAAACTCAGCCTTTTGATACTTAACCCAACCTACTCAACTGTTAATCAAACTAGGGTGCTAAAGCATTTCCCCGCAGTAAACTGCCAAGGGTTTTCGCAGTGATTTTCATCTGCACTAAGGGGTTGGCTGGTACAACCGTCTTATAAAGATAACTATCAAAAGTGAGACGTTGCACATCGGCATCGGCGCACATTTCCACAAAGGCTTCGCGGGTGGCATTGGTACGATAGAAAACTCGTTGTAAGATATCGAGCACTAGATAAGTAATGCCATATTTCTTATCCCAGCGCTGGATATAAAGTTTCAATTCATCTTCAGTAGGAATGCGTTGGCCTTTGTTGGAGATTTCCACAATGGTTTCCGCGCACATCCGGCCGGACTTCGCGGCAAAATAAATGCCTTCCCCAGAAGATTTAGTCACATAACCCGCGGCATCTCCCACCAGAGCTACCCTACCGACAACACGACGGGGGCGGGGATGTTCAGGAATGGGATGGGCTTCCACTTTAATGATTTTACCGCCTTCTAATTTATGGGCGGCACGCGCACGGATACCCGCTTGTAGCTTTTTGATATCCGCTTGGTGGACTCTCATCGTACCAGTGCCAACGGCAACGTGGTCATATTTGGGGAATACCCACGCGTAGAAGTCTGTGGAGACATCATCTCCGACATACATTTCGGCCATTTCGTTGTAATAGGCCATTTTATCTTCCGGCAAGCGGATTCGCTCTTGGAACGCGATCGCGTAATTATAATCACCCGCGTCAATAGCCTTCGCGACACGGGAATTAGCCCCATCGGCCCCAACAATCATATCCACCTTAAGGGTTTCCATCTTACCCTCAAGCCCACCATTAGAGTGATCGGCATAGTGAATAGTATAGGGGTCGGAATTGTTGCCTGGGATGTCCACTTTATGAACAGTACCATTAATCAGGTTCGCGCCCAGGGACTTAGCACGGTTACGCAGGAAGCCATCCAAGACTTCACGACGACACATACCAATGTATTCATCTTGATTATCGAGTTTGATATCCACCTCAATATTAGAGGGGGAAATCATTTTCATTTTTCTCACTCGTCTATCAATAATTTCAGGTGGCAAGTCAAACTCGCTAACCATGCACAGAGGAATAGCACCGCCGCAGGGTTTGGCATTATCTAACTTGCGTTCAAAAAGGTAAGTTTCAATTCCAGCTTTCACCAGCGTTTCCGCGGCACTCGATCCAGCCGGACCAGATCCCACAACAGCAACCCGTAGAGTCAAGGCTTTTCTCCCAAATCTCTTTATTTGATAATACTTATTAGTGTTTTATGGTATCACGGACGTGGCTGACACCTCGTGCAATTACTGGATATGTCAACAAATTGAAACACAGCTTAATATTTATTGACAACTTGTGGGGGATTGTTAATAAAGACTCTTTATCTGATATAATGACATTTGTCAAGAGTATTCGGTAACAATCACCGAAATTCTCTGACATCCGTCAAGATTTTTTGACGAAATAATTTGTTTTTTGCGGCCGTTATGGTATAAAGAACGGTAAACCTATCAAAAATAGGTAGTTTCCAGATTTCCCATGATGGGAAACTGATGGGATAGAGGGCTCAGAAGGCATTGGTGAAGAAAAGCGCGTCGCGTGGCTCTATAGAAAACCCTCTTCCTTCTACCTTCTACCCTCTTCCTTCTACCCTCTTCCTTCTTCTTAAATATGGGTATTGTCGTAGAGAATGTATCAAAGCAGTTTGGCTCTTTCCAAGCGGTTGATCAAGTAAGTGTAAGTATTGAGTCGGGTTCCCTAGTCGCGTTATTGGGGCCATCGGGTTCTGGTAAGTCCACCCTGTTACGGTTAATCGCGGGGTTAGAGTTACCCGATAGTGGTAAAATCTGGCTCACAGGTCAAGACGCGACTTATCAGAGTGTACAAGATCGAAATATTGGTTTTGTGTTTCAACATTATGCTCTGTTTAAGCATCTAACGATACGCAAAAATATCGCGTTTGGGTTAGAAATTCAAAAGGCTCCTCCTGCTCAGATTAAGCAAAGGGTTGAGGAGTTATTGGAGTTAGTGCAGTTAAAGGGGTTAGGCGATCGCTATCCCTCGCAATTATCGGGAGGGCAACGTCAGCGGGTGGCTTTAGCGAGGGCTTTAGCAGTGCAACCTAAAGTATTATTATTAGATGAACCTTTTGGTGCGTTAGATGCCAAAGTTCGTAAGGATTTACGCGCATGGTTACGTCGTCTCCATGATGAGGTTCATGTTACTACGGTATTTGTTACCCATGATCAAGAGGAGGCGATGGAAGTTGCCGATCGCATCGCGGTAATGAATAAGGGAAAAGTGGAACAAATCGGAACGCCACCGGAAATTTATGATCATCCCGCGACACCTTTTGTCATGAGTTTTATTGGGCCTGTTAATGTTTTGTCGAGTAATTCTCATATTTTTCAGGGGAATGGGTTTGACTCGGCGAATCCGCAAATTTATCTCCGTCCCCATGATGTGGTTATTGACACTGCTCCGAATCATGCGACTGTGCCTGCGAGAGTGAGTCGGTTGGTTCATTTGGGATGGGAAATTCAGGTTGAATTAACCTTGGAAGATGGCCAAGTGGTTTCGGCTAATTTGAGTCGCGATCGTTTTGATCAATTAGAGTTAGAACCCCAACAAAAGGTGTATGTAAAACCGAAGGAAGCGAAGTCTTTTCCCCTTCATTATTCTATCTAAATCAAACCAGGGACTCAAGTCCCTGGCTGATAGCTAAAGTCCGTTAAAACGGACTGAAGATGGGAAAATCAAGAGATTTTAAGATATAGCAAGTCTAAATCATTCATACAAATTTGTAGGGGTAGTGCCCCCGTGCCTACCCCTCTTGCCCCCCCGCGTGGGTCCCCCCTGCTGGCGGGGGGGTAGGGGGGGGTGGGGTTGGGGGGGGAGCGGGGCAACCTCTTCTGGATTGCCCCTACAAGATTTCACAATTCATTTAGACTCGCGATCGGGTGGAAAGAAGCCCGATTTTTGGGAGAAATCTTGGGTTTGACGGTGAAGGATCTGGGAAGAAATCGGGTTTAATGCCCGATACAATGTAAGTCCTTTAAGTTTGTCAAACGCGTCTTTGCTTTAAGTTATTTAGGGATGGGATATCTCAAGGAAGCACTGGAGTGAAAAAGCACAACAAATCTTACAATTAGGTCAACAAAACTGACGCGATCTCAAAAGATATCAAAAAGTTAACTCAAAAAGCATGACAAGTTGTACAATTAGCAGAACATGAAGCCCATCGCTTAGGTTATAATTTGCTGAAAGCATAACACTTTTAGGTTTAATAACTGATGTTACGAATGTTTAAGTTTAGTTAACTTTCTGCGCGGCTAGGAACTGACTATGTTTGAACGCTTTACAGAAAAAGCCGTTACGACCGTTATGTTAGCCCAAGAAGAAGCCCAACGCTTGGGTTATAGGGAAGTGGGGCAATAAAAGTTTTGCCGAATTTGGGAGTTGACCCCGCGGAGTTGCGGACTCAAGTTTTTAAGAGAACTGATCGCGCCCGGATTTGAGCAAAAAACAGAGACTACTGGTAACTTGCCAGAATGAAAAGTTTACTTTACTATTAGATGAAGCTCCCACTACTCACCCAACTCCTATGAATGATTTACAAGACACAGAAGAACAATTTTTTGTTTATCTTTTGAATAGTCTTTTGCAATATCAGCAAAATCCTCAAATCATTTACCCCATATTCCAAGCCAATTTAGATAAATTAACCGTTGATTTTGCCCAAAGATTACGCGCGGTAGAACCGCAAATCAGAGACTCTTCTCCAGAAGAGTCTCATACACTTGCTATTGTTTTATTGTGGTTAAGCAACTTAATTTTAGAGTTTCCCTTGGGAGATAAAAGTGCCAATATTGCTATAGCAAAAACAGGTTATGAATGCGCTTTGATCTTTTATACCCGAGAAACAAATCCTTTTGCTTGGGCAGAAATTACGGTGAATTTGGGGATAACTTATGAGGAAGATCCCCAAGCTAATCCCGTACAGAAATGGGAAGAAGCTATTAATTGTTATCAAAAAGCATCTCAGGTGTTTACCCGTACAACTAATCCAGAAAGATGGGCCTCAATTCAAGACAATTTAGGGAATGCTTATCGCAATCGTCTGCAAGGTGAAGCCGAAATTAATTTACAACAAGCGATTCAGTATCACCAGAATGCTTTAGAAATTTTTACCCCAGAAAAAAATCCCCGTTTGTCAGGAATGAGTCAGCATAATTTAGGAAGTGATTATTTAGCTTTATCACGTCTGAATATAGCCGCCAATAATGAACAATATTTAGAATCAGGCATCAAGCATTATGAACAAGCATTACAAACGTTAAAAAGAGAGATATATCCTGATTTATGGGCAATGAATCAACTCAGTTTAGGCAATGCTTATTCGGTTCGTTTGCGGGGAAATCTCTATGAAAATTATGAAAAAGCCCAGCGACATTATGAAAATGCTTTATCGGTTTATACACCTGCCACTAATCCTTATTATTGTCAACAAGTAAAAGCGGGTCAAGCAAGACTTAATCAGTTAAAAACAGACTCTAATCGAGAAACTCCAGAAGAAAGTTCTTTTATTGTTCAAGTGTTAAAGCTAACCTTAGCTAGTGAGGGAGACCCGCAAAAAGTATTTCCTTTTTTAGAAAAAAACTTAGATAAACTTAATCAAAATTTCATCGACGAATTAGTTAGTTTTATTTCAGCTTTAGAGAAAGAAAAAAGCCAAATAAATATTTATCAAGCATTTATGATGGGTATTTATCCTTTTAGTGGTTTGATGATGACGTTTCCTAAAGGTAATCGAGAGATTAATCTGGATATTGCGATTACAGGTTGGAAAATAGTGTTACCATTTTTTGCACGCTCTCAAAATTATAACCTTCCTTCAGACTTCTCATCTCTATGTGGGATAATAAAACTAGAGTTAGGAAAGGCTTTTTACGAAAAATATGAGAACCGATGGGGCGAACTAGATGTTAATTTAGAGGAAGCTATTAAATATTTTGAAGAAGGTTTGGCCGATTTAAAATCTAACGACACTCTCGATAAAGAATTATATGGAGAATCGCGGGTATCTTGCCAAGTCAAATTAGGAATTTCTTATTTTAATAGAAGTCAAATTAAAGGCAATCCTGGTGATATTGAAAAAGCGATTGATACTTATAAATCAGTATTATCTGGCTCTCAAGAAAATACTTCACAGTGGGCATGGGTACAGATGAACCTTGGTAATGCTTATTGTTTGCGCCAAGGAAAGCCTTTGAAAAATTTAACGGACGCGATAGAATGTTATAATAACTCCTTGAAATTTCGCAAAAAAGAGACTTATCTTACAGAATTTGCAGATGTTCAAATTAATTTAGGACAAGCATATTATCTCAGAGGAATGCTTGGACATTCAGGAAGTGCAGACGATATTGAGTTGGCAATTGAATGTAATAAGAATGCTTTAGAGATTTATGATGATAAAAGCAAATATCCTCAGCGTTGGGCTGTATTGCAACACGCACTAGGAATTCGTTATAGTGATCGCCAGATAGGAAACCGGGCTGATAACTTAGAATTATCAATTAACCATTTAGAGCAAGCATTGACAGTAAGAACTAAAGAGAAATATCCCTATGATAGGGCTAATACCCTTAAAAATTTAGGGGTAATTTACCACCAAAGAAAGCGGGGTGATAGACAAGCTAATTTAAGAAAAGGTATTAAATCTTTAGAAGAAGCATTGAAATTGTTTGAAAGGTATCCATTTGATTGGGCTGAAACTCAAGGCAATTTAGGCGCACTTTATAAGAATTTAGCGATTCATCTCAAGCATAATGCTGAATATTATCATAAGGCAATTTCTTGCTTAAAAGAAACTGAAAAAATATTTCAACCTCCTGAAAGACATCCTCAAAAATTTGCTGTAGCTCAATTTGAGTTAGGAACTTGTTATAAAAACCTGGGTGTATTTGCTCAGGAAACTCCAGAAGCAAATTTAGCAAAAGCGATTGAATGTTATCAAAATGCCCTCAATTTAACTTCCCGTGCAAGTAATCCTTTTAGTTGGGCTGAAATTAACAATAGTTTAGGAAATGCTTATCAACATAAGGGAGAATATGACAAGGCTATTCAATATTATCAAATAACTATCCAAATTCATACTCGTGAAGCCTTTCCGACAGATTACATTAAAACTCAGTTTAATTTGGGTAATACCTATGTTAAAATTGGGGATGAATGTATAAAATTTGAAAAGGTAAAAGAAAAAGAAGAAAAGTATCAAAATGCTTTTAAGAGTTCTCAAGAAGCCATTGATACTTTAGAAAAAGATTTATTGTATCAATTAGGAACTGATGATGATGCTAAACGAAAGTTCGGTGAAGAATGGTATCAATTATATTCGGCAATGGTAGCTCTTTGTCTGAAGTTAGGTAAGCAAAATTCTAAATATTACGCTACAGCGTGGGAATATGTGGAACGGAGTAAAGCTCGCCGTTTAGTAGAACTTTTTGGGCAAACTAAACCTGATGATGTTTCTGATGATATTTGGAAAGAATATCAGGATTTAAGAAACCAAGTAACTAACGAACAAAAACGGATAGAAGATCAAGAAAAGTCAATCATTTTATCAGGAGAATCTTTGTCACAACATCCAGAGTTAGATCGCAAAAAAGCTGAATTAACTAAATTGAAACAGCAGCAGTCAAAGCAAAAACTCAATGACGATCCTAGATTAGCTGCTACACAAAGGGTACAACATACTCCCTTTTCTGAAATCGGTGATAAATTATCCGATGATCATACAGTAATTATTCAGTGGTATCTTTTAGAAGCCGATCAAAAATTCTGTGCTTTTATTTATACTCGCCAAAGCTCTCAACCTTATGTCTGGGAATCAAGTTTGGAGGATTTAGATAATTTACAGCAGTGGCATCAAGAATATTTTGTCAATTACATTTCCGATTTCAGCGAATGGAGTAATAAATTATCAAAACGGCTTGAGCGTCTGGCTGAAATATTGCATATTGATAAATTACTAAATGATCTCCCGCCAAACTGTCAACAAGTCATTCTAATTCCCCATCGTTATTTACACTTACTCCCCATTCATGCGCTACCAATTAAACCTGAAACTTGGAAGAAATTTAATCCTAACTCTGCTCCTAATCAGGAGAATTATCTATTTGAATGCTTTACTAAAGGAGTCCGCTACGCCCCAAGCTGTCAAACCTTGTTGATGCTACAAAAGCGCGATCGTACTAACTTTAATCAATTATTCGCAATGGGTAATCCCACCCAAGATAGAGCTTTTACTGAATTATGCGTCAAAACTGTAGAAACCTTTTGGAAGCAAAAATACCAGCAATCTGAGACTAAAGTTTTATGTGGTCATGAAGCGACTAAAGACGCACTAATCAATGAATTAAAAGATTACCTCAAAAACGCTCATACATTTCTTTATTCGGGTCATGGTAGTTTTGACTTTGAGTCTCCCCTAGATTCAGGCTTAATTTTGCGTGATCAACCCTTACAATTAACAGAAATATTTGGTTTAAACTTAGAGCAATGTCGCTTAGTCACCCTGATAGGTTGTGAAACAGGAATGACAGATTGGACAAGTATTACCGATGAATATATTGGTTTACCCAGTGCTTTTCTGTGGGCGGGAGTATCAGGGATTGTCAGTAGTCTTTGGACAGTGGAGGAAAAACCCAGTGTGTTTTTAGGGATTAAATTATATCAAAATTTACTAGCACAACCGGAGGGGGAAAAAAATGTGATTCAAGCGTTGCGTGAGGCTCAACAATGGTTACGGAATGTTACTAAATCGGAATTATGGGATTGGATTGAGGATCAGGATTTACCTTTAGCCGACTTGGAAGACGGTTTAGAACAATTTCTTCAACAATTTAGTGATTCTGACAAACCTTTCTCATCTCCCTATTATTGGGCTGCATTTTGTGTCATCGGGAAATAGTAAGTAAACAAACATAATTATTCGTAGGATGGGTTGTTGGCGATCGCCGCAAGAAGGACTATGGAGTGAAACCCATCAAACCAGGATCGTTGTTGGGTTTCGTTCCTCAACCCAACCTACAAACTACTATTTGTACACCTTTTGAGTTAATGGGAGATTAAATAATTATGTGGCACGATGAAGTATTAGCAGAAATTTATAAATATCGAGAGGAATACGCGAAATCTTTCGATTATAATTTACACGCGATCGTTGAAGATTTAGAAAAAAAACAAGCAGCTAGTGGTAGAAAAATTATTTCTACACCCATAAAGAAACAAAGAGTTGAGAAATTATTATCTTCTTGATGCTCTCAAAAACCCTGTTTCTCAAAGAAACAGGGTTTCTGGGCTGTCTCATTCAAAAGTGAAACAATGAGCTATCTTCTCTATTCTAAATTACAAAATTATCAATCAAATAATTATCCCCTAAAGAAAACTTAACGCTAAAGAATTGACCGATCGCGCCCGTAAACTCTAAACTGAGATACCTTTCCTCTTCCTTAGCTACTACTTCTAAGAATACTTCCTCAGTTTCATCTAATAAAGAGACTTGTAAACCAACAGGTAAATAATCTTTTCTAGCATGATAAACTTGCAATAAAACATCGATTAAGTCATCCTCACCTACCCGCAACGCTAAAAATAATTCTAAGCGATTACCAGCTAACTGTATTTTCTTGCGTTGCCCTACAGCCCCTAATGGGTGATCTGGATTAAGTTTACCTAATGTTAAAGCTAGTTGCCAGCGTGTTTCACTATCTTCAATAGTGGTAATGCGATTAGCTAAAAAATTAATAAGCCCTTGAGGGATATTACTAACATTTTCTAATAATTTCCCTAATTCATAAGCACTCATAAGAATTGAGTATTTATTATTACTATTCAATACATCATCAATTAAATCTGTTAAACTCAGACTACTTTGAGAAGTATTGCTTGTTAAAGCTTCTAATCCTTCTAATCGGTTAGCCTGAGAAGGATTGTTTCCTCGCAAAAAGGCTGCTGCACCAAGAATACCACTGAAAACAATAGCATCAATAATAGGTGTCACAGGAGTCGGAGTTCCCCTTAGAGTTGTTGGTGCTGTAGCTCCGATATTTCCGGTTAAGTTTTGATATGATTTTAGAGCTAATTTAGCAGCTTGCATTCCTATATCATAGAGCCAATCTGTAACTTCTATTTTCTGAAACCAATTGCTAGTTAAAGCTGTTGATTCAACAGTGATTTTAATGGGTTGTTGAACAGCAGAAGCATCAATCTCTAAAACAGTAACTCCTAATATTTTTTCTAATTCTCCTGATTCCTGAAGTTGCAATAAAGCATCAATAATTTCGTAATTGCTTTCAAATTTTATAACTGTATTGCCATCTTCATAAGAATATTGATAATTGGGAATATTCATCATTTTTCTCCTTTTTATTGGTAAAATAAAATATAACTTTCTTGGCTTACTATTCTTTAGTAAGGGCATTAATCAGTTGAGATAATATTTGTTCTACTTCTTCTTTATTTTTTATGCCCAGAACTTTTAGGTTAGGATAGACGGGTGTCTGACCAAGACTGTCAGATATGAGTGCAAATCTGTATTTGTGCTTTTCTAAATACAGTCTTACCTGCGCCCAGTTATTAATTTTTTTTCTAGTCAAAATCCATACATAGCGATAAATGGTTTTAGATAACGTTGGTGTCACGTTATTAATAAAGAATCTCTTTGATATACCTTCAGTATCCATGCCAAATAAAAGTAAAAATAAATAGCATTTTTCCTCATCACTCAGTTCTTTTCGCTTCTGATCATCTAGTTGGTCATATTGCTCCCGCAAATATTTTTTATAGTCATCAAATTGAGCCATATTGTCGGGAGTAAAATTATCTGAAATTGCCAATATACTTTTAGCAATTTCAATATCTGTTAATAAATCCTTCAGATGCCACTCTTCTTCGACAAAAGCACATTCTTTACAAAATTCTTTAGTTTTTGCTATTGAAGGTTTTGCCAAAGATTCTCCAGGTTTTGACATTAAAGGGCATTTTTTTTGAGCCATTCAACATATCCTCCCTATTTTTAAATTATTGAATGATACTTGCTGATCTAGCTTTTCCGAAGCAACCATAGTTGCAAAATCTCAACCTTAGTTTCTGAATTTTCAGAAGACTTATGGCCATCCTCTATCGTAAAAATTGAATCAGAAATGGTTCACCGAACCTAAATATCTTAATAAGAGGTCTAAGCTATGTCTCTTGATTCTAGCAGAGTCTCTATAGCAGGACAAGTCCCTCCCCCCACGACAGTCGTTGTGTTGGGAGTGGGGGACGTCTGGCATAGACTGGTGGCGCCGCAAGCTTATTTTTATTACCGCACGGGTCAATTTAACGAGAAATTTGCGCTCGTTGCGGTGGACTTTAAACCCTTAACCGAGGCGGGGTTCGAGAGAGGGGTCCGTAATGCGGTTGCAAAGTCGAGCTTCGGTCTAGGCTCTGAAACTGATTGGCGGCGCTTTGAGGAGCGGCTTTTCTATATCCAAGGTAATTTTTGGGGTGGCGACAATGCTCAAAATCGCCAGGAAGATTACCGAAAGTTAGCTCAAAGACTTCGCGAAATTGACTCAAACATGGAAACAGAAGGTAATTTCTTAGTCTATTTTGGGTTGCCCTATTTTCTCTATGCCGACGTTACAACTCAGTTATCAAAGGTTCTTTTATGGGAATCTCAACGCGAGTTAAGCGTTGCTTAAAGGCTCTTTTTGTGTAGAGACAATCTTTTGTCTCTACACCACAAATTCATCAATTATTCAGAGGTAAAAACATGGTTAACGTCAAAGTCTTATATGATAAGCCTTACGGATCTGATCAAGTCAACTTTTGCCAGATGAACAGCAAATTAGAGGAGCATACCAATCCTAATTACTTCGACCATTATCTGCTAAAGCTCGTTATAGCAATGTTACAGGAATTACTGAAAAGTGATTTGTTTAAGCCATTGCTGGAACGCCCTATTGACTATATCACTATTTCTTTAGTAGAAAATCTCGGAATGGAGGGTCGCGGTCGCTTCTACGAGCCGACTAATGTTGTTCGGGACATGATCCAAAATCATGGATTGCAGCTTGCGTGTGCTGTAATTCGCAATATGACTCCTAATTTGCGCGAGAATGATGTACATGAAGCCAATCAATTTATATTAGCAAATACGGAGCTAAAAGAGTTGGTTTTAGCCCAGTATTTACCTGGAGAAATTGATGGCAATCCCGTTAAGGGATACCGACAAGAGGAGGGGGTAAATCCTAATTCAAATACTCCAACCTATTTTTGTGGTTTGTTTTTGGTTTGTGGTAAGCACGTCTATATCCGCACAGGAAAGCGCTTAAAGAAGAAGGTGGCTGAAATCACGATCCACTTTCAGTCCGGGGCAATTCTTGTTTTCCGTTTAGCTCCTAATCCATGCGCGATTATCCGGCTAAATGAAGAGATTAAATTTAAGGCTGAATTTAATCTTGAACCGGAGGCACCCTACGCTCAAATTATGCGGGATTTAATGCTAGGAGATACCAGCCGTATCGTAACTCCCCCAGAGATTGATTTAAGCTGGAAAATTGTTGACCCTGCCTTAAAATCAACTGATTTATTTTATTACGAGTCGGGTTCTTGGGGGCCGGTTGAAGCGGCTTTGATGCTGCAAAAAGAGGGTCGGAGTTGGTGGATTCCTGGCCGTGAATAATTGAGTGAAGATAGAGCTAGGACACAACCTAGTTCTATCTTCTTTATTCACAATTTATTCAAGTATCAATAGGATTAAAAAAGATGGTCATTAGAGAAATCAATGTTGAAAATAAGACCGAAATGCAGAGATTAAGATTTAACGAAAAAACTCTCCTGATTCGCTTTAATGGAATCAGTAATGAAAGCCGAATTTGGCTAATTGATCTGTATCAATCCTATCTGGAACATCCGACTAATTTTACGCTTTTATGTGTGGATAATTGGCAAGGTACTCTAGGAGCATACCGGGCGGACATTGCGGCTGATTTGCGAGATGAATTGCCCGATCGCGTCATTAACCAATTCCTCCAAAATATCTTTTATTACAGTTGTAATTGTAGCAGTCTTGAGAGCGATCGCGCTCCTGAACTAAAAGCCTTGATTTCGCAGTTAAAACAAGACAGAAATTTAGAGGATGAAATCATTGTCATTTTAGCCAATGAATCCTATAATGTAGCTATAGCTGATTGATGATTTACAGAAAAACTGGGTTCCTTGAAAAACCCGGTTTCTCGCGAAAGGAGCATCCCGAAAAATGCCTAATATCAATTCAAATACCATTTGCCAAAACTTACAACTACCTAATGCCGAAGTAATTCTCTATCATCGTCTATTTCAACAGCCAGAAAGTCACCAACTTTTTACCGACTTATTGACTCAAATTGACTGGAAACAAGAGCCGATTAAAATCTTTGGCAAATCTGTCCTTCAGCCTCGGTTAACTGCTTATTATGGCACTCAAGCTTATACCTATTCCGGTGTTACCATGCAGCCCTTATTCTGGAATGAACCGTTATTACAAATAAAGCAAAAAATTGAGCCTTTAGTTAATACTCAGTTTAATGGCGTTCTCCTTAATTTATATCGCAATGGTCAAGATTATATCGGTTGGCATAGTGATGATGAACACGATTTAGCCAAAGGTTCGACGATCGCGTCTCTTAGCTTGGGAGAAACAAGGCGTTTTATCTTTAGACGTAGGGATAATCATCAAATCAAAGTTGAACTGACTTTAAGTGATGGTGATTTTTTAATTATGGGGGGTGATACTCAAAAGTTTTGGCAACATCACGTTCCCAAAACGGCTAAATCAACTGAGCCAAGACTTAATCTGACTTTTCGGGTTATTCAATGAAAAACACACCAAAATATCCCCAGAAATCGGGCTCTATCACTGGAATAGACATTTTTTTAACCGCAGATAAACGCAGATGAACACAGATGTTTTTGGAGGGATACTTATTTTATGGTGTTTTCTGAAATTTCCCCTTAATTTGGTCAAATATTACTCATCAGAAACCTCGGAGTTCCCTCTTCCCTCTTCTCTCTGTGTCCTCTGTGCCTTTGTGGTTCATTATTTCTTTCCTCTTCCTTTTTCTATACTAACTTAATTGGGCTTTTTTAACTGATTAAACGCGACTTCTGCGGCGGCTTGTTCCGCGGCTTTTCGGGATCGACCTTTTCCTGAACCTAAAAGACTTCCTTGAAACCAAACTTCTGCCATAAAACGTTCTTCATTCCCTTGCAGTTGATTGATTTCTTTTACTTGATATTCCGGTAAGGTTTTATATCTTGATTGTGTCCATTCTTGCAACGCGGCTTTATAGTTATTCCGGGCGGGATCATGGCGAATTTGTTGCGCTTTTTGTTGCAAATGGGGGTCTAACCAAGGGCGTATTAATTCCAGGGTATTGGTACTTAAATATAGTACGGCTAATAGGGCTTCAAAGGCATCGGCACGACGGGTTTCTTCGCTGGTTTTATCCTTGGTGACACTGGAAGACATTAATAAATAACGATCTAAACTGTAACTATCCGCGATTTCGGCAAGGACGCGATCGCTCACTAAAATCGAACGGATCGCGGCAAATTCTCCCACGGGACAATCGGGATAAATTTCATATAATAACTGAGAGGTTGCTAGACGAACCACGGAATCACCAATAAATTCTAATTGTTCATAATTGGCTTCGGCAGAGACCGATGGATGAGTTAAAGCTAAATCTAATAAATGCCATTTGATCGGGGTTTGTTGCGATAAACCTAATTTTTTTACTAATTTTTCTAATTCTTTTTGACGTGGTTGATAAGCCAAACTCATAATAATTAACGATGAATAAATCTATAGGGACAATGATAAATCTTAGTTGTAGGTTGGGTTGAGGGGAAAATTTCCTGGGCAAGTCTCTTGATCGCCTGACTCAACCCAACCTACCTTATTTGTTTTAATTTCATCCCAAATCTTCAGTCTAAAATCCCCAATTTATGGGGGGGAAAGAGTTAGACATAAGCCGGGTTCTGTTTCCTCTACTGTAAACAGTAAAGGATGTGGTTATCTATCTGGGATGGCTGTTACCAGACACCTCAAGCGGTACCTCAATCGCGGAATGGGAAAAAGACCAACCTTTATTCCTCCGACCTTGCTCCCAACCGGGGTTTACCGAGCCAACACCTCTCGATGTTGCTGGTGCGCTCTTACCGCACCTTTGCACCCTTACCAAATCTGGGCATTTACCCCTTTCTGGCGGTATCTTTCTGTGGCACTATCCTCGCGATCGCTCACACTGGACGTTATCCAGCAGGTTTGGTCTTTCGGGAGCCCGGACTTTCCTCAGACTCTAAGAGTCCGCAACCACCTCGCTAACTCTCTCCCCTTTTTTATTGTAGTCGTGATTGGCATTGAAGGAAGAAGAAGACCGAAGAAGTAATGAACCACAAAGGCACAGAGGACACAGAGGGAAGAAGGAAGAGAGAGGAAGGCATTTTTCCTAATCCCCGATCGCGCCTCAGTTCCCATTAATCACCTTTGATGCTGGAAAAATTATCGAACCAACCGCGACGCCAGAAGAAAAAGATCAGGGAGGCCGCGATCGCGATCATCATGGTCCAGAAAAAGATATAACCCCAATACCAATTTAATTCGGGCATATTAAAGGGAGACTTTTCCGTATTAAAATTCATCCCATAGACACCCGCGACAAACGTCAAAGGGATAAAAATAGTGGACATAACCGTGAGAAACTTCATCACCTCATTCATTTTATTACTCACCGAAGATAAATAAACATCCATTAATCCCGATGTTAATTCACGGTAAGTTTCTACCATATCCATCACTTGAATAAGATGATCGTAACAGTCCCGTAAATAAATTCTCACTTCAGGACTAATCAAATCATTACCGTCTCGAATTAAACGATTGATCGCGTCTCTTTGTGGCCAAACCGCACGGCGTAAATTGAGTAATTCTCGACGAATATCATAAATTTTTTCTAAGGTTTTGCGCGTGGGATTTTCCACCACTTCATCTTCTAATTCTTCGATGCGTTCTCCATAAAATTCTAACACCGGGAAAAATCCATCAATAATCGCGTCTAACAAAGAATAAGCTAAATAATCCGCCTTATTTTGACGAATCGGGCCTTGGGCTTTGCGAATCCGATCGCGCACCGGATCAAAACAATCATAATCGGGTTCCTCTTGCACCGTGACTAGGTAATTTTTTCCCAAAATTAAACTCACTTGTTCTCGATGTAATGATTCCAACTCAGGATGAATCATCACCATTAAAGCAATAATAATTAATTGATTGGGATACTCAACCACCTTGGGACGTTGGGGGACGTTAACTACATCTTCCTGCGCGATCGGATGTAGATTTAATACCTCTCCCATTTGTCGCCAAGTTTCATTATTTCCTAACCCCAATAGATCAATCCAAGAAACTGACTCCGTATCTAAATAAGGAGCAATATCAGAAGGGTTGGAAAGTTTAACACGAGTCGCGACGGTTTCATTATAATCAATCAAAATAATATCAGGCGCGGGAGCATCGGGTTCCAGGTCAAGAGTACCCGGTGGAACCCCCGGATCATCATAAAAGTAATCCACATAGGAATCATCCTCATCCTCTTTATAGACTTCCATGAGGGGAATCGTTTCCTTCACACTTCTGATCATCTGATTCTGCCTTGATTTGGATGTTCTATATTTTATCTGTGAACTACTCATAAGCATCTATCCTATTGATATTAGACCAAATCTAAAATCTAAAATACAAAATCTAAAATACTTAAGTTTCGGTGGATTCACTTTGCTGGTAAATGGGAATTTCAATCAAAAATTGAGAGCCTTTACCTGGTTCGGAGTTACAGCGTAACACACCCTGATGTTTTTCTACGATAATTTGATAACTAATTGATAATCCTAATCCAGTCCCTTTGCCGACTGATTTGGTGGTAAAAAAAGGATCAAATACTTGTGATAATGTTTCCGTTGTCATCCCTGCTCCATTATCAGAAATTGAAAGAACTACTCTATCTTCCCCCAAGGATTTTGTCGCAATCGTAATGATAGGGTTTTTCCAGTTTTTACTATTTTTATTGAATTTTTCATCCCGCGCTCGCATCTGAATAAAATTTTCCTCTAAAGCATCAATTCCATTACTAATAATATTCATTAATGCTTGATTAAGTAACCCCGGATAACATTCTACTAAGGGTAATTTTCCATAATCTTTGATGATTTCGATCGCGCACACTTTAGCTGCCTCTTTTAAACGATGATGTAAAATTAATAAGGTACTATCAATACCTTGGTGAATATCAACGGGTTTTAAATCAGCTTCACCTAAGCGGGAGAAATTACGCAAAGATTGGACAATTTCACGAATGCGATCTGCTCCCATTTGAATTGAAGTTAAAAGTTGGGGAAAATCTTCCTTTAAAAAGTCGATTTCGATTTCTTCCTTAAAGTCCTGAATTTCCCCCGTAGGTTCTGGGTAAGATTCATCATATAAATTGCATAATTCTAATAATTCTTGGGCATATTCATTGGCGGGGGCAATATTACCATTAATAAAATTAACGGGATTATTAATTTCATGGGCGATACCCGCAACTAATTGACCTAAACTCGACATCTTTTCGGCTTGAATTAGTTGCATTTGTGTCATTTTCAATTGTTGGAACGCGTTTTCTAATTCTCGGTTTTTCTCGGTGAGTTCGGCTTGAGCTTGTTTTTGCGGTGTCACATCGAAAATGACTCCATCTAAATAGAGAATTTTACTATCTTCACTATAAAAAGGACAACCTTGTTCCCACACCCATTTCCAAGTTCCATCGGCAACATTAATGCGATATTCGATTTGGTAACATTCTTGGTTTTCCGCCGCGTTTCGCATGATTTTTTGGACCTGGGGTAAATCTTCGGGATGAATAATACGACTGAAACTACTTTCCTCATTTCCTAAAAAGTTAGAAAGAGGATATCCTGTTAAGTTAACGGCAAACTCACTCATAAATATTATGGTAAATTTGTCATCGCATAATCCCCGATAAACTACCCCTGGAATATTCGCGACTAAGGAGCGATATCGTTCTTCATTTTCTTGCAGGGAGCTAATTAATTGAGTTTGAATCACATCGGATTTATGACGTTCTGTGATATCATGGGAAACTGCTAAAGAAGCAAAAATGTTTCCTTCGGGATCTTTTAAGGGGATATTCTGAATATCAAATATATGTTGAGTGCGATCGGCAAAGGTGAAAGAAACACGGGAATTTCTCACTATTTTTCCCTCTAACGCGGCGCGATCATTACCCCGAAATCCTTTGATCTTTCGCGTGTTATTCCCCCAAACTATGTCTTCGGAAAATCCTAATTCTATATCGTCCTTTCCGATAATTTCGGTGACACTTTTGCCGATGGCTTTCGCAAAACTCTGATTGGCTAAAATATAGCGAAAATCACAGTCTTTGGCTACAATTAAATCCGGTGTGGCATCAATCACCGTCCGCATCAATTTTTCGGAATGTTCTGTTTGTTGCAGGGCTCGTTGTAAGTCAACTTCTAATTGTTTGCGATCGGTAATATTTTCAAAGGCGACTCCGACACAACTATTGGGAAGTGGAAAGGCTTTAATCGAAAAAGCACGCGTGACTTGTCCCTTTTCATCATAATCAATATCTTCTAATTCGATCGCGGTTTGTTGTAATACCACCGAAGCAAAGGCTTGGGGAATACCTTTCTCCCTTTGCTCAGGAAAAATATCATCGAGTGCCATTCCCAAAACATCTGCCATTTCTAACCCCGTAAATAAACTAGCCGCGGGGTTTGAAGATATAATTCTCAGGCTGCGATCGTCATTAATATCTTGCAATTGGTAAACATATAAACCAATTTGCATATTTTCTACAATCTGATCGTATAAACGTACACTTTCATCAATTTGGCGGCGTTCTGTGATATCTTCCGTAATGCCTAATAAATATTTTGGATATCCTTTAATATCCAAAATCGGAATTTTGCGTGTATGGAGTATCCTTAACCCTTTATGAGGTGTATTAACGGATTCTTCAATAATTTCTTGAGAGGGTTTATGTTCTTTTTCAAATTGTTTTAAAAAGTCTCGTTCATGGGCTGTTAATAAATCCGCTTGTTCTTTGGTGAAAAATGAGTATTCATTTTTGCCCAAAATCTCTTGTTTTGTAATTCCGGTGATGGCTTCTCCCGCACGATTCCAGAGAATAAATCTTAAAGACTCAGCATCTTTTGTAAAGACTCCTACGGGCAAATTTTCCATAATGGAATTAAAAAATGTTTTGGCTGTAGTGAGTTCCGTTTCGGCACTTTTGCGTTCAATTCCTACCGCGATTACTTGACCAATTTCTGGGAGTTTTTGGTGTAAAAATTCGCTCAGGGGTTCCTGAGTTAAAATTACCATTACTCCCCGGATTTGTTCTTCAACGATCAGAGGATAACCGGCAAATGAAATTTTGTCCAGATGCTTGGGGATCACCGCGTCTTTTTTTAATAATCCCCAAAGCCCGATCGCGCTGTTGGTATCAAATCGGGCTTGTTTCTCTTGGGCAATTAAACCAATAATTCCCGTGCCTATATCAATTTTATCAACTAAAATTTCCTGGGGGAGATAACTGCCCGCGGTTGCTTGTAATTCCAGGCTCTCATCATGACTAACAATCCAAATTTGGGCAAAAAAAGCTGGCAAATGTTGAAGAATTGCTTCACAACAAGGCACTAAAATATCTTGAGGATGACGACGTAACGCGAGTCCGATGTCCGCGGTAAGGCTCGTGAGGATGACTTGCTCTTTTTCTACGATGCGGGATAAATTTTCCTCTGTGATTTTAGGGGAATGAACCTGAGTATAATAATCCGTAATATCTCTACCGATACAAATCACGCGATCGATCGCGTCTTCCCCCTCTTTCACCGGAGTATAAACAAACTCATAAACCTTTTCATCACCCTCTTTATTTTGCAGCCGATAAGAAGCTTTACCCGTTTCACCCCGATCAAAAACACTTTGCAAACCCGTTAAAAATTGACTAAAAAAACAGGTGACAAGATTATTTTGAGGATAAAATTTAAGTATATCTTGAGCAGTTTTACCGATAATAACTTTTGAGTCTAACCCGATCAAATTAGCCGCGATGGGATTAACACATAAACATCGTTGCTGTTGATCGAACTCAAGGAAAGCATCAACAGAATTAATTAAGAAAGACTGAAACCAGTTGATGGCTTTCTCCATAAGAAAATCCTTCCAAATCACAAATTATGATTTTAGCCAGAGGGGTATGAGAAACAGGATACTTGGAGATTTCCCCCCTAGGACTCCATATTCTCCAACCCTGTTAAAAATGAGACAATAAATTCTAAAAATAATGTTGATACCTTCTTGATGTTCACCAAGAAAACTGAGGACAAACTTTTGATTAAAGTTAGACAGTTTCTTGTACAAAAATCTACGGTAACTTTTAGGTAACTGTAGTATATGGAAAAATCAAGGCTTTGGTCAACGTTCTCAGGATATCATCAACGGGTTAAACACAATTATACTGCATACAGGAATATCTTAACCTCTTCAGGAAAATTTTTCTACGCAAAAAGCCTCAAGTCTGTAATTATGACAGACTTGAGGCTTCTGGGAGAAACTCAGAAGTTAAAATTTATCGCGTTTGAGAATGATGGAGAGGTTTGGGGGCAAATTACATCATGCCCATGCCACCCATACCCATGCCACCCATACCCATACCGCCCATGCCGCCCATGCCGCCCATGCCGCCCATGCCATCCATATCAGGCGCGGGTTTTTTCTTCTCTGGTTTTTCCACCACTAAGGCTTCTGTTGTCAATACCATGCCAGCAATAGACGCGGCATTCTGTAACCCAGAGCGCACCACCTTCGCGGGGTCAAGAATACCCGCGACGATCATATCTTCAAATTCATCGGTGAGGGCATTGTAACCAATATTAAACTCCGTACCCCGCACTCGTTCCACTACTACGGAACCTTCTACACCCGCGTTATCCGCGATTTGACGTAGGGGGGCTTCTAAGGCTTTGGCTACGATATCCGCGCCGACTTTTTCTTCTTCGTTTAAGTCTTTCTTGATGTTTTCGACGGTTTTGGCTAAATGAATCAGAGTTGTGCCACCACCCGGAACAATTCCTTCTTCTACTGCTGCTTTCGTCGCGTTGAGGGCATCTTCAATGCGGAGTTTACGATCTTTCAATTCTGTTTCTGTCGCGGCTCCTACTTTAATAACTGCGACACCGCCCGCGAGTTTGGCAATTCTTTCTTGCAGTTTTTCTTTATCGTATTCGGAGTCTGTTTCTTGTAACTGTTTACGCAGTTGCTCGACTCGTTGTTGGACATCGGCGGCATTATTGTCACCCGCGACAATGATGGTATTGTCTTTCTCAATCGTAATTTTGCGGGCTGTGCCCAACATTTCCAGAGTAACGGTTTCTAAATTTAAACCGACATCTTCGGAAATAACTTGACCATTAGTGAGAACCGCGATATCTTGTAACATGGATTTGCGACGTTCGCCAAAACCGGGGGCTTTGATCGCGGCGACATTTAAGACACCTCGGGCTTTATTAACGACTAATGTCGCGAGGGCTTCTCCTTCAATATCTTCTGCAATAATAACTAATGGTTGACCTGCGCGCGCGGCTTTTTCCAATATGGGAATTAAGTCTTGAATAACGCTGATTTTTTTATCAGTAATCAGGAGACGGGCGTTTTCATATTCCACTTCCATCCTTTCCTGGTTGGTGACAAAGTACGCGGAGAGATAACCGCGATCGATTTGCATCCCTTCTACTACGTCTAATTCTGTGGTGAGAGACTTAGACTCTTCTACGGTAATGACACCATCTTTGCTGACTTTTGCCATTGCCTGCGCGATCATTTGTCCAATTTCGGCATCGTTGCCCGCGGAAATTGTCGCGACTTGCGCGATCGCGTCTCCTTCTACGGGTTTCGCGATCTCGGCAATTTCGGCAAGGAGATATTGAACGGTTTTTTCAATTCCGCGTCTGATGGCAATGGGATTAGAACCCGCGGTAACATTCTTTAAACCTTCGCGAATCATGGCTTGTGCGAGAATGGTGGCTGTAGTGGTACCATCACCCGCGAGTTCCTTGGTTTTGGACGCGACTTCGCGAATCAGGCGAGCCCCGGTATTTTCTAAGGGATCTTCGAGTTCAATTTCTTTAGCAACGGTAATACCATCGTTGACAATTTGGGGGGCTCCGTATTGCTTCTCTAGGAGTACATTACGTCCCTTTGGCCCCAAGGTAATGCGAACCGCATCCGCGAGGGTGTTAATTCCTCTTTCTAAGGCTCGTCGGGATTGATCTTTAAAGGCAATGATTTTCGCCATAGTTAATTTTCCATAATTCCTTCAGTGAAAACTTTAGCACTCTATGACCTTGAGTGCTAAGTTTCTACCCTACTGATCAAGTACGGATATCTCTCCAAGGTTTTCTCTGGTGTTCCCACGATGATTAATCTTGACTTTTTTCTGCTTTCATGGTATAATCCCGCAGAAAAACGCTTTCACGAAGTACAGGATGAAGCGCGATGGGTGCATCTCAAAGAAGCAAAAAAAACTGTAGTGGGAGCGTCTCGAATCGGCGGGATCGGGCTAGGGAGATCTCCGCTCCCACTACCAATTTACAAAAATGAAATGCTCCCAACACGATCGCGGTTTTTGACTTTGTTTTTGCTCAAAAGACATCTTTCAAAAATAAGCTCTTTGGCAGGGTTAGCCTACCCTACCATAATGGCAGATATTTAAAGGATCAATGGCAGGCTAATGCTTACCCTAGCATAATGGCAGATATCTAAAGATTACCAGGGATTACCCACTAAGGTAAAGCCACTCCAGTAATAGGGATGAGTCAAATTAATATTTTCATTTAACGGCAAATCAGGAGGCAGGGGAATAGCTCCTTGACTTGTGATCAGTCGCCCATTATGCAATTTTACTTTCCCTGAAAGCATCGTAATTTGAGCTTCTCGTAACGCGTCGGCTTTAATACTAGATGTGCGTAAATGTTGATAAAATTCGCTCATTAATCCTAAAGTCCCTTCATCACTAACACTCCATAAACTACCTAAGACTGCTTTGGCTCCTGACTGGATTGCTAATCCTGTAAAACCTAATTCCGCGTCGCGATCGCCTAGGGCTGTATTACAAGCACTTAATACTAATAAGTCAACGGGGGGGTTATTCCAGTTGAGGGTTTTTACCTGCTCAAGTGTCAGTTTAGAATCCCATAATTGAATATAAGAATTACTAGGATTCCCTGAGTTAAATTGCGCGTGGGTTGCTAAATGGACGATACGAAATGCTTTACTTGAGCGCTCTTTTTCTAGGTTATTTAAGGTGAAATTATTATTAAGGAAAGATTCACTATGCCTCAGAGACGCGATCGTTTGTAACTCCATTGGCACCGCGGGTAAGGGAGCCTGCTCCGAAAATTGAGAGCGCCCCATTGCTAATACCTTCGCGTCTTTAACCGAGCTATAACCAGTATTGGTTAAACTAAAACTGGGAATTAAACTGAAGCTATATTTTTCGATTAAGAAGTGTTTACCATCGTGCAAAGCCGCAATGGGTAAACTTCGCAAACCCGGATCTAAAGAGAATAATAAGGTATTCACTCCCAACCGTTTTAAGTCGGTTTCCATTGGTGCAATTATCCATTTATAGAGAAGTTGTGCCGAGGCTAAATAGGATGTAGTCTGACGTTTCGTTGGTTTGGTAATTTGAGAACGAAATTCATTGACAACTGATCGTAATAATTCTCTTTTTGCTTCAGGAATTTGATAGCGAAATGCTTTACCAACCGGGGGGACTAAAATCAGTTCTAATTGATTGATACGGGACACAACATAAATAATTACAGATTGTTTGCTTCTTTGCGATTCAAGGCTTTTTAAAGTTTCTTGAATACCGTTAATTGTCAATTTTTTATCTTTAAAAGTAGTCGGAATTACCCCTAGATAATCCCAAAATTCTCGATTCCTCAATTGTTCAATTTGCCAAACCGTCTCCTCTATATCATTTCGTTCAAAAAATCGGTTAATTAAGTTACTATATCCCATTATCATGTGAGAAGGGTAGTTGGATGTAGTATTTGGTCTCGATTTTGTTGTGAATTGTAGTTCACCCTTGACAACTTCTGATGTTTGAACAGTATTCTTTGATGTTTGAATAGTATCCTTTGATGTTTCAATGATAATTGGCCAATCATTATTCATGTCTGGAATAAAAGATAAAATATCTTCTTGAGATAACATCCCTGGATTGTCAAGTGGTGGAATTCTTTTGCGTTGAAATTGCTCCATATAAAGTGCTGAGTTTGAGGGAACTTCTCTAGGAGAAGAGATCACTTCTGGTAGAGGTGGAGGTAAAAAGATGTTAGCAAAGGGAGAGGGCAATACTTGTGGGCGTATTAATGATGCAGTTGTTGACACCGTTGGTGTAGTAGGGATTGTTGCTATCGTTGATACTGTTGGTGTAGTAGGGATTGTTGCTATCGTTGATACTGTTGGTGTAGTAGGGATTGTTGCTATCGTTGACACTGTTTGTGTATTTAGGACTGTTGCTATGGTTGACACCGTTGGTGTAGTAGAGACTCTCGGTGTGATTGACAGGATTGGTGTGGTGACTACTACTGGTGTTGTTGATACTGTTAATGGATTCGAGACTGGCGGTGTCGTCGGTAAGATTGGTGTGATCAGGACTGTCGGTATCATTAATTCTGTGGGAGTTGTCACGATTGTCGGAGTGGTGACGATGATCGCTGGTGTTGATACCGTTAGTGGGGTGGGGACTGTTCCTGTCGTTGACGCGATCGGTGTGCCCAGGACTGTTCCCGTTGTTGTTGGTGTGGTGGCGACTGTTGTGGGTGTTGACGCGATCGGTGTAGTGGGGACTGTTGCATCATCAGTGTGAATCGCGATATTACCAATACTATAAGAGCCCGGAAATGATTGAGAAAAAATAGAATATTGTCCCGTTGTAATAGCAGCAGCAGTACCATTCTTTGTGGTATTTCCGACCAAAAATGGTTGAATAGGTGGCCCTCCATTACCTCCCGCGTGGTTAATTATAATATTTCCACCACCATTACCTCCCGCTGTGGAAATGCTGGCTTTTCCGGTGGGAGAGAAATTAGTTGAAAATGCACCTGTCGCGCGGAAAAAGCCACCTGTTGATTGAATAAATACATTACCTCCGATACCTTGAGAACCCCCTTGCGTGTTGATAGATTCTACTTGTACATCGCCAATGGGATCTAGGGAAACATTGCCTCCATTTCCTTGACTTCCACTGGAGTTAATTTTGGCTGTTGTCATAGAGGTTTCTGCTTGCAAAGTGATATTACCACCACTTTGGGCTGATGTATTTAAGTCTCCTGTCGCGATCGAACCGAAAGGAGAAGAGAGCGCGATACTGCCTCCATTTTCCGTCAGAGAGGAAGCATCTAAATTTCCCGTTTTGATATTGTCATTACTACTATTTAGGTTAATTTTTCCACTCTGGGCGGTAAGATTTTTCGTTGTTAAATTATTGGTGGTACTCAAATCAATATTATTAGCTGTAACATCTCCATTCAAGGAAAGAGAAGCAGATTTAGTTTGCAATTTTTGGACATTAATGGTTGATGTCGATGTCACATTATTAGCACTACTAATGGTAAAATTACCCAGAGGTGTTACACTTCCGACAGCACCCGTAAAGGTAATATTACCACTTCCCGCGCTTAATATTAAATCTTTTGTGCCGTCTAAAGTATTATCAAAGGTAATATTGCCACTATTTCCGGTATTGAGATTACTATTTCCCGTGAGAGTAACGGGACTGGCAAAACTAATATTATTATTGTTAGTTGTCAGATTTCCTGAAAGGGAAACACTGCCCGTTCCCCTTTGACTAAATGCACCATCTAGGTTAAAGTTAGGATTAGACAGACTTAATACTCCACTATTATTAATAGTGACCGGACCTTGATTAGTGGTAGTAACATTTCCCTTAAAGTTAAAATTCGTCCCTGTCAAACTAATTCCTTGACTTCCCGTGGTGTTAATATTACCATTAAAGGTGGTTGTACCACTCCCTGTTAATTGTACGATACTGGCTGCATTAATAGCATTAAGCGTGACATTATTGGCACTATTAATAGTAAGATTTCCTAATGGTGTAGTATTACCGATGGAGCCGGAAAAGGTGAGATTTCCTGTACCGGAATTGGCGGTGAGATTGCTATTTCCATCTAAGGTGGAATTAAAGATAATGCCGTTGCCTGTTAATGTAGGGTTATTGGCAATTGTTACGGCATCGTTATAGATTTGACTTCCCGTTGTCGTGACATTACCCAGAAGTGTAGTTGTGCCAGTAGTGGTGAGATTTACTAATGGTGTAGTATTACCGATGGAGCCGGAAAAGGTGAGATTTCCTGTACCGGAATTGGCCGTGAGATTACTATTACCATCTAAGGTATTGCCAAAAGTAATACCGTTACCTGTTAAGGTGGGATTATTGGCAATTGTCACGGCACTGTTATAGATT
>Ga0209812_10000042_pt1 | contig 106870 bp, 84 predicted proteins | sample JI71714BDNA_FD_187502 | JGI IMG/M metagenome (GOLD analysis project Ga0209812, IMG submission 187502) | Wastewater effluent complex algal communities from Wisconsin, to seasonally profile nutrient transformation and Carbon sequestration -... | ecosystem: Engineered > WWTP > Effluent > Algae... | reverse complement strand
AAGGAAGAAGGAAGAAGGAAGAAGGAAGAAGGAAGAAGGAAGAAGGAAGAAGGAAGAAGGAAGAAGGAAGAAGGAAGAAGGAAGAAGGAAGAAGGAAGAAGGAAGAAGGAAGAAGGAAGAAGGAAGAGAGGGAGGAGAGGGAGGAGAGGGAAGAAATTAATGAACCACAAAGGCCCCTAGACACTTTGGAAGAAGAAAACTTCCCCATCTCCCCATCATCCCCCATCCTCTCCATCCTCCCCATCTCCCCATTCCCCATTACGGCCCCGAAAAGACTGCTTCTTCGATATCTCGACGACTGAGAGAATATTTAAAAGAACGTAGAATGTCTTTACCATCAATACCCGCGTTGATATAACGCACGGTTAATTGATCAACATCTAAGGATAATTCGGCTTTCCATGTCGGTTTTTCTATGTACCAACAGTGAAGCTCCTTGCGATCCTGTTCTCCACCCCAATTTTTCAGCCATGCTTCTATCTGGGGTAGGGGATGATTATATAAAGGTGTATTGGGGGGGGGCAGTTTTTCCATGATTTTAGATGGGGATTAGCGCGTTTATTATAACACTTAAAAACTTCGTTTTTTGTCTTTTTCAACACTGGACTTTGTGCTTTTCCTCAAAAGACTAGAGCTCCGCTCAAAATGTTGTTGGATTCATAGGGATTTCGCCTCGTAATAGGGCGATCCCGATCGCGAGTCCTAAACACCCTATCAGGGCGGAAATCATCAAAAATAGGGCAAATATTTCACCCGCCGAAAGGGGACGATCTGTGGGATCAAGATAGGCTGATGATGACGGTTTGACAGGATTTTGGGCTGCCGAAACGGGTTGATTAAATCCGGCTGGTTGTTGAATGACATAAAATCGAGAATACCCTAGAGCGCGATCGTAAGCTTCTCGACTTTCCACATTACTCAAGGTGGCGTAAGCTTCATTGAGATGTTGGAATTTCTGAGTCGCGATCATGGGGGGTAAATCCGTAGTATCAGGATGATAAGACTTACTTAATTCTCGATAAGCGCGTCGAATTTCTAGGGGAGTCGCGTTAGGATGAACCCCCAATAAAGCATAATAACTGGAGGTTAGGGCGCGATGTCGGGTTCCCCGTTGATAAGTTTGCTTCGCGGTGGTTTCCTGTTGATTCACCGATGCCTCTTTGCTCTCGGCAGAAGGGTTCATTCCCTATTATATCCTATTAACATGATTTTTGGGGAAATTGTATAACCACCAAGACACCAAGACACAAAGAAAAGAAAATAATCCGGGTTTTGTGATTCATTTCTTCATCTCAAATTTAGGGAAATTTACCCTTGGGAATGGAAATGAAACAACTTGACTATTGGGTTGGTTGTTTTGCCTATATGTGCCCCAAAGCAGGCAAGATGCCTGCACTACTTTATTAATTTTTCCTTCCTTCCTTTGTGCTCTCTGTGCCTTTGTGGTTCATTTTATTTTTATTTCTTCATAGACGACTGCTCTCCAGTTTCTCGGTAAAAAAACAGGTTTGACTAATATCGAATGCGTGGATCGACTAAGGCATTTAACAGATCAATTAAAATGCTTACCATCACAACGATCGCGGCAAAGAAGACAACTATTCCTTGTACAGTGGGATAATCTCTTAAACTAATGGCTTCATATAATCTATTAGCTAACCCAGGCCAAGAAAAGGTACTTTCTGTTAAAATTGCACCACCTAATAAGGAGGCAAATGTTAACCCTAAAATGGTAATAACGGGAATCATAGCATTTTTTAAGGCGTGAGCTATTAAGATTTTATTTTCGGGAATCCCTCGAGCCCTTGCTGCTTCTACATAGTCGGCTTGTAGGGTTTGTTTTAAATTGACTCTGACAATGCGTTCAAAAATTCCACTGAGAAGCACTCCTAATGTGAGACAGGGTAAGGCTAAATAATGTAATGCTGTGAAAAATTGTTCGATATTTCCTGTTAATAAACTATCAAGGGTATAAAGTCCTGTAATTGTTTGGGGTGGGGGAAAGGAAACAGGATAACGCGTTCCTAAGGGAAACCATCCTAATTGTACAGAGAAGATTAATTGTAATAACATTCCTGCCCAAAATGCCGGGAGGGAATAAGTGATAATCCCAAATAAACGCGCTCCTACGTCAATCCCTGTATTCGGACGAGATGCCGCGATCGCGCCTATTGTTACTCCGACAATAACGGCAATTAACATACTATAAACGGCTAATTCAACTGTCGCGGGAAAAAAATCTTGAATGATTTGCCAAACCGTTTGCCCTCGACTGGTTAGGGATGTTCCTAAGTCAAAACTTAGTAATTTTTTCAGATAATTAAAATATTGTAGCCACAGGGGATCGCCTAATCCTAATTGCAATCGTAATGCTTCTTTTGCTGCCGCGGGAGCACGCGAACCTAAAATGGCATCGACGGGATCGCCCGGAGTTGCTCGTAATAGTAAAAAGACAACTGTCGCGATCGTCCATAACATCATGGGTGCCAGCAGCAGACGAGAAAAAATATAGTATTGTAATGCTTTTGCGCGTGACATTTAATTGGGTAATGGGTAATAGGTAATGGGTAATAGGTAATAGTTAATTCAAGATTTATTATGATCCCTCCTTAACAATTTTCATGATAACCCAAGTTGCGCCTCCCTCGAAATTCGGAGAAACCGGGTTTCGAGGGTTCGCGACTAAGGTTAATAGTTTACAAAAAAAAACTGTAGTGGGAGCGTCTCGCTCCCTAGGGATCTAATAGGGAGCGAGACGCTCCCACTACCAATTTACAATTAGGAGATGCTCCCTAATTACCAATTCCCCATTCCCTATTACCAATTCCCTAATTTTCCTCCAATAATAATTCAAAGGTTGCTTGTAAAGATTGAATATCAGCGACTCGTGCTACTAATAAATTTTCTTTTCCGGCATCTTCTAAACGTCGTTGCCAATATTTGATACTTTCGGAGTTATTCACCCAGAAAGAGATCACGGTATCTACTACTTGATCTAATTTCCAACCGCGATCGGGCGATACCTCTTCCACTGACTGCACAAAAGAATCTAAGGTACATTTGTGATTTCCCAAATATTCTACCCCAGTGCGAGAAGGGTATTTTAAAAGTGTCTGTTGTTGATTGAAAAAGTGTAGAATAGGAGAAACACAAAGGATTTCAAATGTGTAATTCATTTTGGCCTCCATCATTTTCTTTAAGATTTATCGAAAAAAGAGAAATGACAAGGGAGAGGAAGATTTAACTTATCGCAATCCTAAATAGGTTGTGGTAAAACCTAGGGGTAGAGCCAGAGTGCCTACCCCTGATCAATCGGGGCAACCACGGGGGGATTGCCCCTACAAAAGTCTTACAATTGAAATAGGATTGCTATAGTTGTTATTCTCTTCTAATTTCCCTATCCGATGTTTTTCATTGTTTTCAAACTCTTACGCAGAAACCCTGTTTCTTAACGTAATTGCCTGATTTCAGCTTGATGGTGGCAAGGAGAAACCGGGTTTCTTAGGCACTCTTGCATAAGTCCTAACAATAACTCCTTACCCTTTCCGTGATTTAGGAATGACCTCAGTTATAACAAATCTTTTCCCCTGAGACTGTTAAATTATTTACATTTTATCAATTAAATCTCATGGGGAAGGATCACTGAGTTGGGATATCAATTCACGAAAAGAATTATACAAGTCCCCTCACGGGGCTTGTAGTCTGCCCTTGCATATATATATGGAGCACCCGATCGCGTTCTCCGATCAACCTGAGTGATAAAACAGAAGGGTTGCCGCGAAGGCTTCGCGTTTACAGATGTCGTTTCTCTATTATTAGCAAACCGATGTGGGATCTGTCTATATTTTTGACAAATTTTCCTGGTGAAGTCGCCGCGTTGGAATCGGCCCTTTGTTGGGCATTGGGAACGGTTATTTTTGGAAAATTGGGACAACTGTTTCCCCCTTTATTCCTTAATTTCCTTAAGGGCGCGATCGCGATATTGATGTTACTTTTTACCATTCTCATCTCAGATAAGTTACTGATATCAATTTCTCCGGTTTCCTTGGGACTGTTATTGTTGAGTGGCGCGATCGGCGTTGGGATTGGAGATACTGTCTATTTTAGTGCCTTAAATCGTTTAGGTGCAAGACGGACTTTATTATTAGGAATGTTAGCACCTCCGATCGCGGCTATCCTGGCATTAATTTTTTTACAAGAGCAATTAAAAATGAGTGCTTGGAGTGGAATAATGCTTACTATTTTAGGGGTAGGATGGGTAATTACGGAAAGAGTATCGGGTAAAAATGAGAGGTTAGAATGGCGAGGTGTAATGTTTGGGATATTAGCCGCGTTAGCACAAGCGATCGGTGTAATTTTATCTCGTGCCGCCTTAGTAAATACAGAAATTACTCCGTTATGGAGTACATTATTACGAGTTGCTGTCGGGGAGGTTTTGCTGTTTTTTTGGTTAATTACCCAAGCCCCAAATGTCGGTTTATTGTTAAAACCTTTACAGTCTAAAAAAGTTTTATGGACTGTGATATTTGGGACTTTTTTCGACTATTTATTGATTTATTTACAGCAAATGTCGCTCAAATTTACCGCGGCGGGCATTGCCCAAGCTTTAATGGCTACCAGTCCCTTATTTGTGTTACCTTTTGCGGTTTGGATGGGTGATCAAGTGACAATCAGGGCTGTTTTGGGGGTGATAGTCGCGATGGCGGGAGTTACGCTTTTATTTAGTTGGAAATAAGGATCAGAAAAAGAGGAATAAAGAATAATTTTTCCGATATACCCAATAATATTTATGTCTTGACCGACCATGTAAATTGGAGTGAAAAACTCAAGAGATAAGCCGATACTTTATATTATTGCACTCCGATAAATTTGTGAATTTGCAATGATAACCGATAACTAGGATGCTTTTTTAATAATTCCAGAATCACGGGAATTATCTGTTGACAAACATTCCATTCCGGTTGTAAATAAATCGGAATATCACCAGTTTTTGCTAAGTGTTCTCGATAAAAATCAAGTTCTTCTCCTGTACTAATGACTAATTTAATTTCATTAGCTCTTGTCCAAAATTCTTCTTTAACGGGATATTTGGGATTAATATGTTCTTTGGGAGAAAGAGTTATCCAAGCTTGATCTGACACTTTTTGCCAATGGGAGCCAGAGGTTTCAATACTCACCTGTTTACCCTCTTCTAATAATGCTTGTACTAAGTCGGGTAAGTTTTTATGAATAAAAGGCTCACCCCCACTAATTACGACTCTTGGTGATTTTAATTCCTTTAATAATGCCGCGATCGTGTATAATTCATTGGGTAAATTTTTCCCGCCATTTGCGTAACCTGTATCACACCATGAACACCCCACAGGACAACCCGCGAGTCGAATGAAATCAACTAAAACACCTGTCCAATATCCTTCTCCTTGAATCGTACTTTGAAAGGTTTCGTGAATCGGTAATTTCATCTCTAATCGTGAATTTAGCATGGTAATAGGTAATAGGGAATAGGTAATAGGTAATAGGTAATAGGTAATAGGATTAAAACCCTGGTTTCTGGCTTGTTACCAGATAACTATCAATTTGATGAGTTACACAGAAACAAGCTTGATCTGTAGTGTATTTTTCTAATTACCAACTTGAGTTAGAGGATCATTTCCAGCATTTTTTCCAGGGAACTTAAATTCACCCAAATATCCTCAGTCAGAGGATTTTGATACATTAATTCTCGTAAAGGATAACATTCAAACGCGTCTCCTGTTAAATAATAATGTTCCAGTTTAAGGGTATGACTGATTCCCCAATAATAATGACCTATATAATGAGGAGACATCAATTCTATCACTTTTGTGCCTTTTTGACAAAAAATTATATTTGTTAAACCACTTCCATGAGGAGAAACAATCATTTTTGCTTGGGTAAATAGGGCGATTTGCTCCTCAAAGGAAAGAGACTCTAACCAAATCGGAACAAAACCCGCGTGACTTAAAACCTCAATTACCTCTGTTTCATTAAAAACTTTCCGAAATCTCGCTTTACTTCGACTAATATAAATCCGTTCCGGGTAGCCCGATTTTAAGGTGATTTTACCAAAAAATTCTCTCCGTAAAAAATGTATTGCCCAGGGGGGAGGCCAACCTAAATCCCCTGGGAAAGACGGACAAATTAATTGTTTCGCTTTAATGTGGGGAACGCGATCGCTTTCAATGATTTTGTCCTCTGGAATACCCAAAAGCCCTAAAGTTTCCCGTTGAAAAGGTTGTTGATAACTATTCACCACAAACCCATCAATCTTTTCTAAGTCAAAACCCCCTTGACGTAATAACTCAATTCGTGGTAAAATATCCACCATCCAATGAAAATAAACATTACCCGATAATCCCGATAAAATAGCAACATTGCCATCAATGGTTTCTAAGGGAGGAAAAGCATCTAACTCAAAAACACGATGTTTCGCGGGATCATTTTTTTGGCAAACAGGCAATTTCCCCGGATAATCCCGTGATAAGTCGGCTAACAGATAATTATCCGGCGTAATAACCGCGATCGCGTTACAAATCATCCAATAATTTTGTTGAGGCACAATCCACGCTCTCCCCTCTGGAATTGTCGCGACAAAAGTCCTAGGATAGGGAAGAGAAATCTCATCCTTTTGAGAACAAAAATAAATATTCCAACCTAAATTAATCGGTTTAAACAATTCCGTAATTTTTTTTAAACAAGGCCCACAACTTAAACCGCCACATTCTTCTGCTTCGGGATGTAATTCAGAAGGTTTATTGATATCTTCCCAAATAATATTGACATAATTATTATTAGTATTATTGACATTAATCAGCCATTCCCATGTAGATAAATAAAAGTCTTGAGGGGGTTTAATATCACCTTTAAAATATATAACTTTGCTTGTAGGATAAGGCTCTGCCGATAAAGAAAAAGCTTTCTCATAATAATTAATAGCACCATCCCATTGTTGACTAAGTTCCAGAACTTGTCCTAATTCAAAATACAATTGAGAGGAATCTACTTGAATAGCTAATGCCATTTTATAAACAATAGTAGCAGCATTATACCGTTTTTCTTTTGCCAAACAATAAGCTAAATTACCATATATTTCCTTTATTTTGGGTTGAATTTGTAAAGCTTTTTGATAATAACTTTCGGCTTGAAGATATCCACCATATTCAACTAAAGCATTACCTAAATGTAGATAAGTTTGTCCTAAATAAAAGCAAATTTCATCAATCCTCAATGGCAAATCACTCTCTTCATCCTGAGCCGATTTTCCTGTAATCAACAACTCATCCCCTCTTGCCTCTTCCTTTTTCCCTCTTCCCTCTTCCTTCATTAACGCGTTGAGAAATTTGCCGCACGCGATTTTAGCTAAAGTTAACTCATCTGTATCAACCAAAAGACTCGCCTCATGGCAAAAAGATTCGACAAAAGCGGGTTTAAGTTTAATGGCTCGATGAAAACACACGATCGCGTCAGGAATTTTCCCCAAAGCCATGAGCGAAAAGCCCAAATCCGTGTAGGCTCCGATATGCTCAGGATTAAGTTTGATTATCTGTTGAAAACACTCGATCGCGGCACTATGTAACCCTTGAAATTGCCAAGCTTTACCTAAATTATGATGAGCTAAAACCATCTGAGGATCTAAAGAGATCGCGTGTTGATAAGCCCCGATCGCGTCATCCGGTTTTTTCTGATAAAGAGCCCTACCTAAATTATTATAAAGACTAGCCCAGTCTGGCTTAAGCGCGATCGCGTCTTCTAACACAGAAATCGCGCCATCAACATCCCCTAGACTCAACAAGAGAGCGCCCAAATTATTATAAGCTTCTACCCGATTCTGATCCGGCAAAGTCATCGCGTGACGATAACACTTAACCGCGTCTTCAAATTTCCCTTGTAACTCCAATACCACAGCCAAAACAAAATAAGCATTATAATAATTAGAATTAAGCGCGATCGCGTGACGAAAGGAAGTCACCGCGTCATCCCACTTCCCTAAACGATAAAAAAGAGTCCCAACATGATAATGAATTTGAGCCCACTTGGGATTTAATTTCAGAGCCCTTTGATAATGAAAAATCGCCTCATCTAACCAACCATGATCAGCATACAATTGACCGAGTAAAGCCCAGACTACCACCAACTTTGGTTGTAACTTCACAGCCTTAATATAAGCTTGTCGGGCGGCTTCGATCGCGCCTTCCCCTTCCAAAGCTTCCCCTAAAATCTTATAAACTACCGCGGCATTCTGCGTTTGTGAAGAGAGAATTTTCTGGCAAAGCGCGATCGCCTCACTTCGTTGTCCCTTCCTTAAATAACTTTCAGCTAACTGAATAGACTTATCGATCCTCATTCTCATTCATCTTTCAAACCTATATATACTGTACTGCATTTTACTGATCTTATCCCAAAAAAATTACACCCACTGGAGAATGCAGTGGGTGTACAGAGTACAAAGTATTCTAAAAATTCTACTTGTAGAAACGATTAGCTTTTGACTTACAATCAGTTCTACAAGAGAGCTTAGAAAAACTCAAAACTGCTACTGGTGAGCTTCGGAGCACCATTCAATTGCATCGCCAATTGACCATTGATATAAAGTTGACCACGAGCCGAGTCATAAACAACTTGACCTGGGACTGGTACAGCATTATCCGCGATCGTAACGTTACTAGCACTCAAGTTGCCAAAGCCAGCCAACCGGATCTTATCCTCACCAACAACAAAGTCAACAATATTGTCGAGCTCATTGCCTAAATTATTCGCTTTGTAAACAAAGGTGTCTTTACCCGCACCACCGGCGAGGAGATTATTGCCCTTATCTCCATAGATCAGGTCATCACCAGAACCACCATTGATGGTATCATTGCCCTTACCACCATAGAGGGTATCGTTTCCGGCATCACCGAGGATAACATCGTCACCCGAATCACCATAGAGCTGGTCGTCACCATTACCACCACTTAGAGTGTCATTGTCTTGACCACCATAGATAGTATCCTGATCGTCTCCACCGCTGAGGTAGTCGCTGCCAGGGCCACCCAAGATGTAGTCGTTGCCGGTCCCACCATCAACCGTATCATTTCCTTGGTCGCCTCTAAGAGTGTCGCCACCGTCTCCACCCAGGATACTATCATTGCCTTTACCACCGCGAATATCGTCATTGCCGCCACCACCAGAAACGACATCATCGAGTTGGTTAGCACGGATAACATCAGGCTGTGCACTTCCTTGGATTCTATCAGCCCCTGGAGTACCTATGACATTTACACCACCACCAGGCAAAGTTGTTTGGGTTACACTACCACCAGGCAAAGTTGAGTTGACTGTTGATGGATTTGTTACCTGTGACATTTAACGCTCCTCCTTAAATCTTGAAAGACTTTTATACAATACACTTTTACGTTTACAGGAAACCACCATTGGTATCCTGATGCTTAGTTGAGAACCTAATTGACCCGGCGGGTATAAGCTGTAACGCTATTTAACATATCTGTTGAGAGTAGGAAAGTGCAAGTACAATCTTTATGTAGTAAATGGCAACTCGACTTGTATTCCCAGTTACATTAGATTCCATGACTGTCCCTCCCAAATCAGAGTAGAGCAACGAATTGTTTGGAAGTTTACCATACAACCCTTAATTGCGGCTAGTATTTTTACAACAATCTTTTGCATTGTCCTCTTTTTATAATTTCCCTGGGTAAAAATTAGCCGCCCGGTCTTTTCCTCTGTCTGGGCCTGCCTCTGCTCGGAAGGTTTTGTTGAGAACAGGTGCAGACTTAGATCCTTTTAAGAGCGATAGACCCCATGCCAGATCAATAAGTTCCCGTCACGGAAGAATTTTTCCACCGATAGTATCGAGGAAGACTTCAAAGACTGACAAACACTGAAAGGATATAAGTATCCGTGCAGAATTAATTATACAGTCTTGCCTTGCTAGATAAGGTTTTCAGCCCGCTCGAATGTGTAATTTATTTGGCACACCCACTGATGCTCACGCCCCTCAAAGGGGACGATATGTTTACCATTTTTGACAAAAACAACCCGCAATTGCGCGTTATAGATATACTGTGAGCTGGAAAGCTAGATCATCGGGTCTTTGCTGAGGTTCTCGATCCCTGTTTGAAAGTAACTATTACAGAATAATCCCTGAAAGCCCTCCCCGCCCCCCAACCCCCCCCGCAGAGGGGGGCAAAGGGGTCGGGATGAAAGGGCGGCTCATGACGGGGCAGTCAAATTCAGTGGCAAATTTAGTATGATCGGTGTAAAACTATATCAAAACCCAAAACAAAAGTCATGTTGGTACTAGAGGGGAAGTTAAAAGGAAAAGATTGGCAGTACGAGTTGCTCGAGGAAGCAATTCGTACTGCCAATTTTGTTCGTAATAAAGCTTTGCGGTACTGGATGGATAATCGTGGGGTTGACAAAAATGACCTTCAGAAGCCTTGTGCGATTCTCGCCAAAGAGTATGAATGGGTTCTTAAGCTAAATTCTCAAGCCAGACAATCATCTGCGGATAGAGCGTGGCTATCAATTTCTCGTTTTTTTGCCAATTGTAAAGAAGGCAAACCCTCTAAGAAAGGGTTTCCCAAGTTCAAAAAACGTGGACGCTCCGTCGAATACAAGCAAACGGGATGGAAACTGGCAGAAGATAGAAAAAGGATCTCATTCACTGATGGATTTAAAGCAGGAAGTTTTAAGCTTATCGGTTCTCGTGATTTAAGCTTCTATCAACTCTCTCAAATCAAAAGAGTTCGAGTAGTGAAAAGAGCCGACGGATTCTACTGCCAATTTTTAGTTGATGTAGAACGTTCCGAGCCACAATCACCAACGGGTAAAGCCGTTGTGATTGATTTGGGCTTAGAGTATTTCTACACCGACTCAGAAGGAAATCAAGTAGAAAATCCGAGATTCTTGAGAAAGTCGGAGAAATCATTGAAAAGATTGCAACGTCGAGTATCTCAGAAAAAGAAAGGCTCTAAAAACAGAAAAAAAGCCATCAATAAGATGGCTCGGAAACACCTAAGAGTCAGTAGGCAACGTCGAGAGTTTGCTGTAAGAACGGCGAGGACGTTAGTAGCATCTAACGATGCGATAGTCTACGAAGACCTCAAAGTATCTAATTTAGTGAGAAACCATAAACTTGCTAAGTCTATCTCTGATGTGGCATGGTATATGTTCACGACTTGGGTAGATTATTTTGCCAAAATACATGGCGTTCATGTAATGTCAGTACCCCCTCATTTCACATCGGAGGAAAAAATCCGTGTAATCTGTGTAATCCTTTTAATCCGTGTCACGAATTGTGGATTGATTGAACATCGTGATTTGAACGCAGCAAAGAATCTTTTGGCAAAAGGTTTAGGGATAAAAAATACGGTGGGGCACACCGGAATTAAAACGCTTGGGGAGACAGACCCTCTGGTTTGTGTTGAGAAATCAACGCAGGTTAAGGTTAGTCGTAGAACCAAGAATCCCACTCCAACCAGGGGTGGGAGTGTCAATTGAATCGCAACAAACCCTTTTGTCTTAATTATGAAATATCCTTCACACAATGTCCTACGCTACAATCGCCAGCCCCTTGATTTTATCTTCTCTCCTAAAAGCGTTGCCGTAATTGGGGCAACGGAAAAAGAAGGAAGCGTCGGGCGTACCATCCTCTCCAATTTGGTTGCTACTCCCTTTGGTGGTACGATTTTTCCGGTCAATCCCAAGCGATCTAATGTCTTGGGGATCAAAGCTTACCCCTCGATCGCCGCGGTTCCCGATCCCGTTGATTTAGCCATTATTGTCACCCCCGCCAAGACTGTGCCAGGAGTCATTAGTGAATGTGAAGCCGTGGGGGTGAAAGGCGCGATTATTATTTCCGCGGGATTTAAAGAAATTGGCCCCGAAGGGATCGCGCTAGAACAAGAAATTAGAGACATTGCACGGGGCAAAATGCGGATTATTGGTCCCAATTGTCTCGGTGTCATGAACCCCCCGACAGGTTTAAACGCGACTTTTGCCAGTACGATCGCGCAGCCTGGAAATGTCGGCTTTATCAGTCAAAGTGGAGCACTTTGTACCGCGATCCTCGATTGGAGTTTTCGTGAAAATGTGGGATTTAGTGCCTTTATGTCCATCGGTTCCATGTTAGATGTGGACTGGGGGGACCTGATTTATTATCTAGGAGACGATCCCCAAACCGAAAGTATTGTCATTTATATGGAATCCATTGGCAATGCTCGTTCATTTCTTTCCGCGGCGCGGGAAGTAGCACTCACCAAACCTATTATTGTCATTAAAGCCGGTCGCACCGAGGCCGCGGCTCAAGCCGCGGCCTCCCATACCGGTTCCCTCGCGGGTAGTGATGATGTCTTAGACGCGGCCTTCCGTCGCTGTGGAGTATTGCGAGTCAATACCATTGACGATTTGTTTAATATGGCGGAAGTCCTTTCCAAACAACCGCGTCCCAAAGGTAAACGTCTCACCATTGTCACTAACGCGGGAGGCCCCGGAGTCTTAGCCACAGACGCATTGATCTCCGAAGGGGGAGCCTTAGCGGAACTTTCCCCAGAAACCATTACCCAACTGAAAACATTTTTACCCCCAGCCGCCAGTCTCCATAATCCCATCGATATTCTGGGGGACGCGGATGCTCAACGCTATGCCAAAACTTTAGAATTAGTAGCAAAAGATCCTAATAGTGATGGTTTATTAGTGATCCTTACCCCTCAAGCTATGACTGATCCTACCGCGATCGCGCAACTGCTCAAGGACTATGGCCACATTGAAGGGAAACCCGTATTAGCCTGTTGGATGGGTGGGGCTGATGTTTCCGAAGGGGAATTAATTCTGAATCAGGCGCATATCTATACATTCCCCTTCCCTGATACGGCGGCCCACGTCTTTAATTATATGTGGAAGTACGCGAAGAACTTGGACGGACTCTACGAAACCCCGATGTTGGGTTCCGATGTGGGCAGTTGTACCGATGAAATTTGTCAGATTCCCCAGGCTCATTCCCTGATCGAATCTGTGCGTAAGTCTGGGCGCACTTTATTAACGGAGTTTGAATCAAAACAACTGTTAGCCTGTTACGCGATCCCCACCGTAGATACTCGGATCGCGACTACCTCCGAAGACGCGATCGCCCTTGCCACGGAAATTGGCTATCCCGTCGTGCTCAAGTTATATTCCGAAACCATCACTCATAAAACCGATGTGGGGGGGGTAAAGTTAAATTTAAAAACCCCAGACGCGGTGCGCAACGCCTATCACGCGATCGCGGATGCGGTAGCAGAAAAAGCGAAGGCCAATGATTTTATGGGTGTCACAGTCCAGCCGATGATTAAAATAGAGGGTTACGAAATCATCATCGGTAGTAGTATCGACCCCCAATTCGGCCCCGTTTTGTTATTTGGTACTGGTGGACAATTGGTGGAAGTCTTTAAAGATCGAGCTCTGGCCCTTCCCCCTTTAAATACAACCCTCGCACGCCGTCAGATGGAGCGCACCAAAATTTATCAAGCCCTGAAGGGAGTGCGGGGACGGCAACCAGTGAATCTGGCCGAACTAGAGCAATTAATGGTACGTTTCAGCCAATTAGTGGTAGAACAACCTTGGATTAAGGAAATTGATATTAATCCATTATTAGCCTCTCCCGATGGCTTAATTGCTTTAGATGCCCGTGTGGTATTGCATTCTAGTGACATGACAGAAGCCACATTGCCCCGGACGGCCATTCGCCCCTATCCCATTCAATATGTCACCTCTTGGCAATTCCAGAATGGACATTCTGTCACAATTCGCCCCATTCGCCCAGAAGATGAACCTTTGGCCATCAAGTTTCACCACACCCTTAGCGATCGCAGCATCTACTTACGTTATTTCCATCTCATCAAATTGAGTCAACGCATCTCTCACGAACGTCTCACCCGCTTATGTTTCATCGATTATGACCGAGAAATGGCTCTGATCGCGGAGTCAACAAATCCTGACACGGGTGATCGTGAAATGTTAGGGGTAGCGCGTATGAGTAAATTACATGGTTCCCAGGACGCGGAATTTAGTATGCTAGTCAGCGATCCCTATCAGCACCAAAGTTTAGGAACTGAATTATTGAGTCGTTTGATTCAAGTTGCGCGTGATGAGAAATTCAACAGTTTGAGCGCGGACATTCATCCAGAAAATACCGAGATGCAACATTTGTGTCAAAAACTTGGTTTCCATCTCCAACACAGCATTGAGGATGAGGTGTTTAAGGCTGAACTCAAATTCAATCCTTGAGGTTTGACGTTTTTCTTTGAGTAGGCGATCTTTAATCAGTACTATAGCAACCGCCCTTGCGGTTGCTATCATGTCAAAAAAATTAGATTAATTCGCGCGCAGGCATGATCGCCGTTATCGCGATCGCGATAATGTCATGGCTGAAGGCGTTATTTACACACCTATTCTCTGCTGATCAAGCCAGTTTGGGATCTGTTTGGGCTGGGAATTTGTTTAAGTACCGATAAGATACAATTCTTAGCATTTTTTAACATTAATAAAAGATCAAATTTCCCAAATTTGATCTTATAATGATAGCCGAAGAACAAAGCCAGAAAAATCTGATAGGTTTAGCTCAGTTTTCCTATCCACGACAAAAACCGAGACTTGAAACTAAGGAAGTGGTATAAACCGCCCTTCTTCCTCCTCGTTCAGTCAAAAATGGGGTATTTCGCGGTAGGATATTTATGGATACAAAAATTTTTGAAGACTACCAAAAGCAGTTTACCGAGTGGCAAAAGAAATTTGTTGACACATGGCTCTCAACACTTCCCAGTGCTAATAGTTTTAAAGTGCCAGAAAACCTAGGCCAAGGCGTAGAAGTTCAACAACAATTAGTCACTCAGTACCTAGAAGCGCAAGAAACAGCCATTAAGCTTTCCTTGGAAACCCAAAAGAAATTTTGGGAAGGTTACTTTGAGCTAATGCGGAAAACAGCCGAAGCGAAAGGTACAGCCGTCAAGTAGTATCAAAATGAAAGTTTTGATCGACTGCATTGAATTGTCAATGATAAAATCCCTCAGAAGTGATACTGCGAGGGTTTTTTGTTATGAAAGAAGACCGGGCGGTTGAAACAGTGATCGGCACAGACGAAACCCGCCTTGCGGGTTGAATTTCTTCCGTCTCCGAAGACGGACTTTGTTTGTGTAGCCCGGGTTTCAATCGCCCAATCAATCTTAGCTGAATTCCTCGCTCATAGGACCAAGAAAAAAATTGTTAAATATTTAGGGTTTGCTGAATAAGTCCAGAAAACGAACCTAGATGCCACACCGCGAGAAAAATGGTAGCTTTGGAGGTAGATTCCCTCTGAAAGTCTTGCTTGGCAAAGGTTTTAGATTTATTGAGCCTAGGGACACGGCATTGCCGTGTCCCTACCGTGTTTCATAACCGCAGGAACTGCTGTATAATGGTTAAGCAGCAACCGGAGCTAAAATTATCCTCTTTGTTTCAACCAATTAACAATCGTAGGAGGAAGATCGCGTTGTACCTTTCCACTCACATACATCCCAATATGTCCCACAGGGAAACCCTGGGCAGTATAATCCTTCGAGGATATATATTTTTCCAGAGCCAGGGTGGAAACTGGAGGAACTAAATGATCCTTGTCAGCATAAAGGTTCAAAACTGGCATAGTGACATTTTTTAAATCAACCCGTTTATCCCCAATCATGACTTCTCCTTTGATCAGTTTATTATTTTGATAGAAGTCTTTCATAAACTGACGATAGGTTTCCCCGGCTTGATCTGGACTATCAAAAATCCACTTCTCCATTCGCATGAAACTGGTTAATTTATTTTCACTTTCCATAATATCGGGAAAATTAAGATACTTCTGATAACCTAACTGGTATGGTTTCAGCATCAAAAACTCTAAATTCAGGTACTCTCCGGGTACATTTCCTAAAGCTTTTACCATCAGATCCACGTCTACCGCTTCAGATCCCAAAGAACAACCCCCCCTCATATTCAAGAGGGTTTCTTTCTGATAAAAATCAAAGGGGGCAACCATCGCAATTAGGTTTTTGATTTTTTCTGGGTAAAGAGAACTATAACAGGTGCTAAATGTTCCTCCTTGGCAGATACCCAAGATATTAATTTTGTCTAATTTATGTTGCTGACGAATGAAATCAACGCAATTATTGACATAACCATTGATATAATCATCTAACGTCAACCAGCGATCGGCGCGAGTGGGATAACCCCAATCAATTAAGTAAACATCTAATCCCAATTTCAGCAAATTGGCTACTAAAGATCGTCCTTCCTCTAGATCTACCATAAAGGGACGATTTACCAACGCGTAAACCATCAATAGAGGGATAGGAAAGGGCTTCTCGACTTGAGATTTAAACCGATAGAGGATAATTTTGTCTTCTTGATAGACGATTTCTTTGGGTGATACACCACTCTCGATATCTTCTTCCCGCAGTCGACTTAAATTGTCTAATCCCTTGAGAATTTTCTTGGAGATGTCCATATATTCATGGGCCGCATCTTCAAAGCGTAGTTGAGTTAAAAAAGGTAGCATAATTTTGAGATAACTCCCTAAATTTTTAGTTAGAATTTGTGGCTTTTTGTGATCATTATTCCCGATTAACTGTAGGGCTTCTGAATTAGCCGAAAATCAGGGTATCATCACCGCTCAATTAACTACTCGCTCCTCCCGTATTAGAGGGTTTACTACTGCTCTTGGACGGTTTACTACTCACCGTTAAGGCTTCACTTTCCACGACTAATGGCGGTTGATTACTTTCATATTTTTCTACTACTTTTTTGAGACGCTTAACTTCCTTGCGTAACTCATACATATTCTTGTGAATTTCATCCACTTCAGTCCGAAGGGGTAAATTCGTCATCTTCATAGAAATTTCCATTAACTCTTGTTGTTGAATGCGATAATAATTCAACGAGTTTAAGAAGTTACCCCGAATTTTGAGATTATGTTCATCAAAAAATGCTTTTTCAAAGACATCATCGGCGACTTCACTCCAGATTGTCTGAAACTCACGCCAGTCTTTGACTGTTTTTCCTGACTCCGTTAAGGAAACTAGCTTTTTCATCAAAGCTTCAAAGGATTTAACTTGAATATCTCCTAAAACGATTTGATAATCAATACTAGCTTTGTAGAGATTTCTCCAAGCTTCAAAACCTTGGAGAATTTTGCCGTTAAATTCTCTCGGCAGTCCCAGTAAAGGGGTTTGCATCAAAGAGCCAAAACTTTCTTCGTAGAGGAGATTCCATGAAAGATTATTGAGTTCAATTAAAGCAGAAGGTTTGCCCGTTGCAGCCTGACTAAAGGTTTGGGTAAATACCCCCAAGGGATCTACCCAAAGCTGGTTAAATTTCTGCATTTGTTGGAGATAAACTTGCCATAATTCAGAAGTATCCTGACTAACTTTCATCGCGCCTGTGGAGAAACTGCTGAATTGATCGCGCATTTGTTCAATTGATTTAGTTAAGACTTGTTGCCAGTCATCTCCTGTTTCAATTTTGGGAAAAATATTTTTCCACGCGTCTACGGATAGTTTGAGAAAGCCTATGACTAATTCCCGATTATCTAAAAATCTTGTGGTGGCATCTTGTAATTCGGGAACGGCATGGCTACTGCTGGTAGCTGTGGGGACTGCACTCATTAAATCAAACCAGCTTTTCCACATTAAGCTGCCGGTTTCTGTCCAGGTGTTGACAACATCTGTTGCCATATCAGTCCAATCTTTATTGACATTAGAATTCGTCATTTTTCCCTCCATATTAGGGATTGATCTGGGTTTCATTCATGGCTCATAATGGATGGGGTATTTACACCAGAATCTATACTTGAACCATGAATAGTTTTTACGGAAATTTTCTTTACCTTAGTTTTTTTTCCGATTAGGTGTGGTGGGCTCCATTTACTCGGAGAACTTCCCCGGAAACGTAATTGCTGGCGACGGGAGATAAGAGATAAGTGACTGCCCACGCGATATCTTCGGGTTCACCAAAACGACGGAAAGGTATTTCCTCGTAAATTTTTTCTTTGACTTTATCGGGGACGGCTTTTGTCATTTCTGTATTGATGAAACCGGGCGCGATCGCGTTGACTCGAACTTTTTTCCGAGCGGCTTCGCGTGCTAAGGATTTTACTATGCCAATAACTCCTGCTTTGGTGGCTGAATAGTTAGTTTGTCCGGCATTACCGCGATCGCCGGAGATGGAACTAATACAGACGATCGAGCCTTGCTCTTGATCATACATCCCCTGAATAAAGGGTTTAATTGTATTGACAACTCCTTTGAGGTTGACATTAATTACTGCATCCCAATCTTGGGGGCTAAGTTTAGTAAAGAAATTATCCCGCGTAATCCCAGCATTCGCGACTACTCCATAAACGGGACCGAGTTTTTCGATGATGATTTTACGGGCTTCTTCCATCGACTCAAGACTGGTGACATCAGCTTTAATTCCTAAGCCTTTTGTGTTGCCTTCATCAATAACAACATCGGTATAAGCGACTTTTGCTCCTAAGTCGGTGAGTAAGGAGACAATAGATGAACCGATACCACGATTTCCACCTGTGACAACGATGACTTTATCTTCTAATCCCAAGGATACCATAATTACTTCTCCATTTCTGTGTCAATGTTTGAAGAGTCAATCAATTACTAGATAGATGTAGATTGACTCGCAATAGTTGGTTAAACTCGTTCGACGGCAAAGGCGGTTCCGCCACCAGTGCCGTGACAAATCGCGGCTAAACCTCGTGTTTTATTCTCTACAGTTAAGGCATTGAGGAGGGTGACAACAACACGGGCACCTGAGGCACCGATCGGATGTCCGATCGCGATCGCGCCGCCATAGATATTTTGTTGATCATGGGCTACCTTTAAATCCCGTTCAAACAGGATATTATTGAGAGCGAAAGCTTCATTATTTTCAAACAGATCAAAATCAGATATCTGCATTTTGTGAGTTTCGAGCAGTTTTTTGACCGCGTGTACGGGATATTCAGGGAAACGCCAGGTTTCTCCACCTGCCAAAGTGCCGCCAATTACCTTTGCAATCGGAGTGAGTCCATATTCTTTGATTGCCTTTTCGCTGGCTAAAATGAGCGCGGCAGCACCGTCAGAAATTTGGCTACTGTTGCCCGCGGTGAGGGTTCCCTCTGGGTTAAATGCTGGACGCAATTTTCCTAAACTCGCGGCGCTACTGTCGGGACGGATTCCCTCATCTGTGTCAATAATTTTTGTTTCTTTTTTGACTTTAATTTCGATGGGGGCAATCTCATTTTTGAAATAGCCTTTTTCTGTGGCCCTTGCGGCTCGGATATGGGATTCTGCCGCGACAGCATCTAATTCAGCCCGACTCACGCCGCGATCGACACAGAGGCGATCGACTTGTACCCCCATTACTTCGGAGGCTGTAGCATCAGTAAGTCCATCATTAAGTAATAAATCACTTAACTGCTCTGGGGCCCCCAAGAGGAATTTGTATCCCCACCGGGCGCGATGGGAGAGATAAAATCCCGTTTGAGACATAGATTCCATGCCTCCGGCTAAGACGAGATCCGCATCACCAGCTCCGATAGTTCGGGCAGCATTAATCAAACTCATCATGCCCGAAGAACAAACCATATCAATGCGATAACCATCAACACTCGCGGGAACCCCAGCTTTGAGAGCGGCTTGACGGGGGACTAATTGCCCATGTCCCGCGCCCAATACATTACCAAAAATATATAAATCAAGTGCTTCAGGCGGTACGTTAGACTTGGCTAAGGCTGCTTTGATCGCGTGGGCGCCGATATCTGCGGGGGACAATTCGGCTAAACCACCTCCGAAACGACCAATTGGGGTGCGTACTGCTGAAACAATATAGGCTTGCTGCATAGATACTCCACTTCGATGACCTTTTGATTCGGCTTAGGGATGAGCTACAACAACGATGATTCCTCTTATTTGTTGTTACTCAGTTAATTTGCCAACCTCACCCCATACCCTATCAAGACTTGTCGGGCATCTGGAAAAAGCTATTGTTTTATTTAAGGATTATGTTCTGATGCCTTCGCGGATATATCTTATCACCTGATTGATTAAGTATTTTGACTTAATTAATAATTCTTAACTTACGGCTCGATCCTTGATCCCTTGATGCCTTTTGATGCCATTGTGCATCTGGCAACAGCGCGATCGGCAATCCTGAAGGAAGAAGGAAGAAGGAAGAAGGAAGAAGGAAGAAGGAAGAAGGAAGAAGGAAGAAGGAAGAAGGAAGAAGGAGGAAGGAGGAAGGAAGAAGGAATAAACCACAAAGGCACAAAGGCACAAAGCAAGAGCGCAGAAGCCAGAAGGCAGAAGCCAGAAGGCAGAAGCCAGAAGGCAGAAAGAATAAACCACAAAGGCACAAAGCAAGAGCGAAGAAGCCAGAAGGCAGAAGCCAGAAGGCAGAAGCCAGAAGCAATAAAATGAATGGGTTTGAGCAATTAGGAATGTGGTAGGGGCAACCACGGGGGGATTGCCCCGATTATTTCATATCCCAATTCAGCAACGCGCTCTTAAAGGTGTTGGGGGGGCAACCACAGGGGGATTGCCCCGAGGGATCATCCCTTAATTGTGCAACGCCTTCTTAAAATTCCACCGTTAAAGGAGCTCTAGGGAAAGGAATGACATCACGAATATTACCCATACCTGTCATAAATTGTACTACTCGTTCAAAACCTAAACCAAATCCCGCGTGGGGAACTGTCCCAAACCGTCGTAAGTCTAAATACCACCATAAATCCTCTTTATTGATCCCTAATTTCTCAATGCGTTTTTCCAGAACATCTAAACGTTCTTCCCGTTGGGAACCGCCGATAATTTCTCCGATTTTTGGTGCTAATATATCCATCGCACTTACCGTTCTTTCATCATCACTTAACCGCATATAAAATGCTTTTATTTCGGCGGGATAATCAGTAACAATGGTGGGCTTTTTGAATAACTCTTCTGCCAAATAACGCTCATGTTCTGATTGTAAATCTAATCCCCATTTCACCGGAAATTCAAATTTTTTCGGAGATTTTTCTAACACCGAAATTGCTTCGGTATAGGTAATCCGTTCAAATTGATTATTGATAATATTTTCTGCTGTGGCTAAAACGGTATTATCAATACGATCATTGAAAAACTGCATATCCTCTTGACAATTATCTAAAACATACTTGAAAATATATTTTAGAAAGGCTTCTGCTAAATCCATATCACCCTTGAGATCACAAAATGCCATCTCCGGTTCTACCATCCAAAATTCGGCTAAATGGCGAGATGTATTAGAATTTTCCGCGCGGAATGTGGGACCAAATGTATAAACATTTGTAAAGGCCATTGCCATGATTTCCGCTTCTAATTGGCCACTAACGGTTAAATAGGAAGGTTTGCCAAAAAAGTCTTGACTATAGTCAACGGTTTGATTTTCCGTGAGGGGAATTTGATTTAATTTAAAATTCGTTACCGCGAACATTTCCCCGGCTCCTTCACAGTCACTCGCGGTGATAATGGGAGTATGAACCCATAAAAAACCCCTTTCTTGGAAAAATTGATGAATCGCGCTGGCACAGGCATTCCGTACTCGAAATACTGCACTATAGGTATTGGTGCGCGATCGCCAATGGGCAATCGTTCTTAAAAACTCCAGAGAATGACGTTTTTTCTGAAGGGGATAAGTTTCGGGATCGGCTTCACCATAAACAATAAGAGTGGAAGCTTTTAATTCTATACGTTGTCCCTTCGCCGGAGATGCTACTAAAACACCAGAAACTTCGACAGATGCACCTGTGTTAAGTTGTTTGAGGAGAGTTTGATAATTAGGGAGCTCCGGGTTCAGAACTATTTGGATATTAGCTAAACAGGAACCATCATTTATTTCGACAAAGGCAAATTCTTTTAATTCCCGTTTGGTGCGTACCCAACCTTGCACTGTGACAGTTTGCTCTGGTTGGCCGTCTCGCAGAATGAGTGCAATCCTTTTTGTTTCTATCATCTTTTAATAGTTTTAGCTAACTTTTCTATTGCGACTTTACCTAGATTAACATTGCTCGGAGAAGGAAGAAGGAAGAAGGAAGAAGGAAGAAGGAAGAGGGAAGAAGGAAGAAGGAAGAAGGAAGAGGATTAACAATTGTCGATTATAGCACTTTTTGGATAGAGGAGGTATTCATTTAAACTTAAAACGCTTGACAACACTGGGTTTGAGCCTACTCCATCTTTAGTCGAAAGTCTATACCATAAATCTTTCCTCTCTTAGTGTCGATCGTGCCTTGGTGGTAATATCATAAGTCTTTGTGTTCATACTCCATCTTTAGTCGAAAGGCTATATCAATTCCCTAATCCCCTATCACCCATCACCAATCCCCTATCACTGATTTTATCGGACACAGGATTTTAAGAGCCAGCCTAAGACTACACCTAGTCCACCAAAACGGACGGCTTGCCAAAAAGGTTCCTTGAGACTTCCCCAGGAAATGAGACTACTTTCGAGGTTAACTTCTATGGTTTCGAGTTCTCTTTTAATTCGTCCTAATTCTTCTTTTAGTTCGGGTAAGGGGTTTTCGCGTGTTTGTTCCCAGATGTCTTCGCGACGATTTTCTAATTCGGCCTGACGAGCGCGATCGCGCTTGATTTGGGCATAACGCTCGACAAGAGACTCCCACTGACGCTCCACATCGGCTAAAGCTTGTTCAAATTCAATATCATCATTATTGCTGGGATGGGGGGGAGAAGGTTGAGGAGGCCTAGTCATGGCAAAGAGAAGAAATCAATATTAGGATATCAGAATAGTGCAGTAATTTGGCAGAAAAAGAAGATGCTTCAAGCACCTCAAACCCTGGAAAATTCAAACATCAATGAATTGACTACACTGGAACTCGCCCAGGCTTTAGCAAACCGACTGGCAATTTCCGAAAAAGACTGGCATCGTCTCAAGTCTAACCGTCAGGCGAGAGCGGGCGAACAAGCCTCCGCAGCCCTTGTTTTTTTAATCAAAGAGCAACCCAATGAAGCTATACCTCGACTACAACAAGCCGTAGGTTGGTTAGATCGGAGTATTACAGCCCCTCCCTGTCCCACTCATGGACATCAAACAGTCGATCCTGCACAAAAGGAGGCCTCGCAGTTATCAGCAAACTAAAGGAAAGCGCGATCGATGAGAAACTTCTTTACACAGCCTTAATTCCGTTCCTTGGGAGTTCCACTCCACAGAATCGAAAATCTGATAAAGAATAAATAACCCCCGCCCACATTCTTGTTCGACGTGGGGGGGGTTAGAGGAATTGGTACAACATTCATCTGGGAAAGAAGTGATATGACAGCAACAGGGTGCTTTAAACCCTGAGCCTTCATCGGAAATGATCCACCAATATTGGTTATTCGTTATGGAAAAACGCACAAACACATTTTTACTGGGATCTAATTTGTTTCCATGCTTTGCAGCATTGACTAACGCTTCTTGAAGCCCTAGATGAACCTCAGCCCGGTAAACCAGGGGAACCTCTGCGAGGAGCTGGTCTAAAATGGGACACAGATAAAGAGTAGAAGCGAAACTAATCGTGACCCAGTTGCGTCCTACTGGACGTGGAGAAATAGCAATCACAGAGAAAACTCCCTCGCCTTCAGGTGGATATGGTTCACACAGTTCTTGGAAACCTACCCAAAACTACCTACATACCGTTGTAACTGAAAATAGATAGTTTTAGTGTTCACTTCCTGCTTCACAGAGTCCTACTGACAACTGTCTGTAGTCTTAGACTCTCCACAAGCTGACACGGTAGAACTTACCGCCTCTAAATTGATTGATCACTTGGAATTTCCATCAAGTGCAACACAAAACTTACACAAATCGCTCAAATCTCAATGAATCGAGCATTTTGTTGTTTGCTTCCTGCTTCAACCAAGCCCGACGGCGAGTTCTTGTCCACAGGCGTCACTTCCGCCGTTGCCCGACGTACTAAATGATTAGGAGCTTTTTTTAAATTAATCGCAGCATTGAGATCCCGCTCTAAAACTTGTCCACAACCCCCACAATTATAGACGCGGGCTGATAACGGCATGGATTGAACATGACCACAAGCTGAACAAGTTTTTGAGGAGGGATACCATCTGTCCACTATTTCTAACCGAGTTCCATAACCCGATTGTTTATAAATTAACATTCGGCGGAACTCATAGAACCCTAAATCAGAAATTGCTGCTGATAATTTCGGATTAGCCATCATTCCTGATACATTTAAGTCTTCTATTCTAATCCGACCATACTTCCGACTAATTTCTGTTGTGGTTTTTTGCAGAAAATCTTTTCTGATATTCCCTAGATGAGCGTGCTGTTTAGCCAGTTTTTGATAATACTTTTGAGCCGTTTTAGAAGCTTTTACACCCAAGGGACGATTTCCTAACACTTTCTGACGATTGCGCCATTGCAATTTACTTAACTTGGTTTTCGCGGTTTTCAATTGTAAAGGGGCATGAATTTGAGTCCCGTCGCTCAAAGTAGCAAAACATTTAACGCCTAAATCCACTCCGACTACTTCTTCTTCATGGAATCTATGCGGCATTTTTTCGATATCTAAACTAAAGGAAACAAACCATTTATTCGCGGTTCTTGAAACGGTAAAAGTTTGTGATGAACAGAGAAACGGAATCGGTCTTTTTAATCGGAACTCCCCTAACCCTGGAATTGTGATTTTTTTCCCTGGATAGAGAATTTGCCGATTAGAAAAGGGTAACATTTTCTCTCCCTTGACAGGATAGACACCGGACTTTTTCAGCACGGTAAAACTATCCCCTCTTCTTTTTGATTTAAACCGAGGAAACTTGGCTAAACCAAGACGCCATCTCCTCACCGCGTGGTTTAAATGGCGAAACGCGGAAGAATAAATGGCGGAAGGATATTTTTGCATCCAAGAATATTGTTCTTGAGTCTTGACAAAATTAGTAAATACTTTTTCAATGGCGGCTAACCTTTGAGAATCACTGGCTTGAATTTCTAAATCCTGCCAAGATTGGGTGAGTAGGGATACACCGAAGTTATACACAAAACGAGAGAAACCCGCACATCCTGAAAGTCGAGAACGTTCTGTATTATTGAGTTTGAGTTCTAATTTCAGGGAGTACATAGGGAGTCATATCTTTGTGGATAGGTCTAGTATACAGGTATAATCATGGCTGGGAAAGACGCGCCCCGACTGCACTCTTTCTCACCCGAGTAGGAAAACTGTTGAGAATTCTGTAGCCTTATAGACAATTATGCCGATTTCTGCGAATTAGTGAGATAATTTTCTATCTAGTCATACGTCTGTGTCTCCGTAGCCCAAGTATTAAGACAAAGATCAATACCCCAAATCCAAGCATGACATCCTTTTCCGGCATCTTTAGCCATTAATGTTCGTTGCTTTTCATTGGGGTCTAACTCTATTTTAAATGCTTTTCGTGATATCCCTTCAATCTTCAATATTTTTGCTGCTTCTTTGCCTCTTATAATACACATAAGCACTGCATTATAGCAAAAATGTCGATGTTTGTCAAGGATTTTATCAATTTTTTTGACTATGGTGAAACTCGGCATGGTTGCGCCCCCTTAGTGATAAAATACTCAATCCATTACAGGAAAAATTGATTGATATCCTTAGATTATCAAAATGTTTAACAAATGCAAACATTATCTGACCTTTTTTTCTCCCAATAGATGTATTCTTTGTTACCAGACTCCGTGTTTTTACCTATCGTTAGTAACTAATGACACAATTACAAACCACTCCCGGCTTGGGGACTTATTGGCAATGGCGAGAACAATCTATTTATTATGTCCGTAGTGGAGAAGCTCGTCACGATCGCGCCCCGTTGTTATTTATTCATGGATTTGGGGCTTCTACGGATCATTGGCGCAAGAATATCACTGGATTAGAGAAAGATTTTGAGGTATGGGCGATCGATTTATTAGGATTTGGTCGTTCTGCCAAACCCAATTGGGAATATAGTGGGGATTTATGGCGCGATCAATTGCATGATTTTATTACCAATGTCATTGGTAAACCTGTTATCCTCGTGGGTAATTCTTTGGGAGGTTACTCGTCTTTATGTCTAGGGGCGCAACGTCCGAGTTCAGCTCTGGGGTTAGTATTAATTAATAGTGCTGGACCTTTTAGTGAAACGACACCTAAACCGGAACCGCCTTTGTTAAAGAAAATCATTTCCTCGGTTATAGGGAGTTTATTTCGCAAAAACTTGGTCAGTTTTTTGTTATTTCAATATGTGCGACAAAAGTCAATTATTCGGAAAACCTTGCAAAAGGTTTATTTAGATCAAAGTGCTGTGACGGAGCAATTGGTAGAAGAGATTTATAGGCCGGCGCGCGATCGTGGTGCATCCCAAGTATTTGCTTCGGTATTTAGGACAAAACAAGGGGCAAAAGTGGATGAGCTATTACAACAATTAAAATGTCCTTTATTAATGATTTGGGGAGAAGGCGATCCTTGGATGAATTGCCGAGAAAGAAGCGCGAAGTTTCGGCAATATTATCCTACCTTAAAGGAACATTTTATCAACGCGGGTCATTGTCCCCATGATGAAGTTCCAGAAAAAGTCAATCAATTAATCAAATCTTGGGTTTTTTCTGATGTCTTGATGGGGGACAGGGAATAGGGGATAGGGGATAGGGGATAGGATAATTGATAATTGACAATTGATAATTGACAATTGATAATTGACAATTGTTAACCTTCTTCCTTCTTCCTTCTTCCTTCTTCCTTCTTCCTTCTTCCTTCTTCCTTCTTCCTTCTTCCCTCTTCCTTGCTTCGCGCAGTTACCAGGAAAAACGGATGTGAATGCGAGGATTGAGTAATGCTTCTACTGGAGTACCCCCCTTAAGATGTTGTTCCACAATAAGAGGGACATCAGTGGGTTTAACACGATAATACCAAATTTCTTCTGGAATAACTCGAACTGTGGGGCCGACACTACATTGTCCTTGACAATCACTCTCTTGCACGATATAACCCGGAATGTCCATAGCTTGAAAGGCCGCGAGGACTTCTGATGCACCATTTCTGAGACAAGATTGATATTGACACACTAAAACAGAGCGGATTGTTAAGGGAGAAGATAGTGTTTCGTCGTTGGTGTTGTCCATGAGTCACGGATTGTGGTGAGATTACCTGAAAGAGGGACTGATACTTTTAACCGAGACTGCCTCAGACATTGCTGAGATTAGGCATATTATATAGTATAACATCATTCACTGGACTTAAAGAAAAAATGAGGAAAAATCAGGCTATAATACTTCCATGACCGAAAATTAAAGTATATAAGAGGACTAGCGAAAAACGGGAAAGTATAAAAAGAAATAGGTTGAGATTCAAGGGGGAAAATCAGGCTAGACTGCCGATCAGAATCCTTTACAAAAAATGCTTTAAAGCTAGTAAACTTACAGAGACAACAATCGAAAGTCCTGTGCATAACAAGGCCAAAAATAGCAATAAAAAATTAACTTTAACCAAAACAATTGTCATATAAAGTAATATGATAATCGGGAATATGTGTTATTAAATAAATTAATCAATAAAATCGGTCTCAAAAAGTAACGGTTGAGTGGCTATTCAGCACTTATTACCATAGAAATAGGATCAAAGTATTCTAACTATAGGCAAAGGGATGGTTAGGATTAAGAGAATATCAAGTGGGAGCATCTCCTAATTGTAAATTGGTAGTGGGAGCGTCTCGAATCGGCGGGATCTAATAGGGAGCGAGACGTTTGTGCTACGCACAGGCTACGCCAACCCACTACGGTTTTTTTTGGGACCTTGAGATGCTCCCTATCAAGTTAGAGATAAAATGAGCCGTTAGCAACATTTTATTTGAGTATTATGTGCCGACAATTTAATTTTATAGCAAACCTTAAACGGAGGAGGAATAATAAGGGGGTGGGCTACCCAAAAGTTAAACAGTTTTACTGAAGCCTGATAAGTATTTCGGATAGCCCTATCCTTCCGTTTTGTCGAAGGGATCAAGAAAAATCGCAATGTATTAGCGGCTCATAAAGAGAGTTTAGGGTTGGTTTGGGCTTGAAAGTTGTTTAAGTCCCGCGAGCAATTTTCTGCTCCCCAAAAATTTTCGCTCCACCGGAAGACATTAAGATTTTAGTTTTGGGTTTTAGCTATGGTAAAATTTGAGAAGGAAACCGCCCTGGTTTCGGGGGGGTTTACCAGAAAAAAAGCACGATCGCGGAGGGTAACAGATGGATCGAATCACAGTAGAATCGAGATTAATTTTGTTAACTTTGGCAGGAAGTCAAGCCTATGGCACTGCTAGGGAAGAGTCAGATTTTGACTACAAAGGCGTGTTTATCGCGCCGAAAGAATACTATCTCGGATTTAAAACTATTGAGCAGAAAGATAGGGGCTGGGATACAGAGCCAGGAACAGGTTTATATCCCATTCTCGATACAGTCAAAGACTGCACAATTTATGAAATGAGAAAGTTTTTGTCCTTAGTTGGTAACAATAATCCCAATATTTTAGAAACCCTTTGGATGGATAAAGAATTTTATTCCTATCTCTCTCCTGCGGGGGAAAAACTAATTTCTTATCGCGGGGCTTTTTTATCTAAAAAAGTCAGGACATCTTTTGCGGGCTACGCTTACGCTCAAATCAAACGAGTAGAAAGTCACAGAAAATGGTTACTCAAACCTCCGTCAAGAAAACCGAGTCCTCAAGATTTTGGACTAGATGACGAGAATTATAAGCCTTTAAATAAGGCAGAAATTAACTCGTTTATGGAATTTCTATATATGTTAGTACGAGATTGCATCGAATTTCTCGAACCCGCGGATGAATTAAGAAATTTACTGCTGGAAAAAATAGACTATAAAGGAATACTCAAGCAGCGAGAGTTACCCGAAGAATTACTGCCAAGAGTTCAAGAATATACCCGAGGGACAAATGATTTTATTCAGTTGCTGCACGTTTCTCAAGCTTACCGACACGCGATCGTGCAATGGGAGGCTTACCAAAAATGGAGTAGGGAAAGAAACCTTAATAGAAAGGCTTTAGAGAGCAAATGTGGTTATGATTCAAAACACATGGCTCACTGCATTCGTTTACTACGGATGGGGATAGAAATTCTCAGAGATGGCCTACTCCATGTCAACCGCAAAAAAGTCGGCGATTCCGAGTATTTACTCTCTATCAGAAATGGCGATGTTGCTTATGAGGAAGTTAAACAAATAGCAGAGGATCTTTTTGAGGAAATCAAAACGGTAAAAACTTCTCTACCGGAGTATGTAGATCAAGAATTTCTCAATCAAATTTGTGTCGAATTAGTAGAAATGGCTGGTTGGAAATAGCAGAAAATCAGTTAGTCATATATCGTCACATCACTTAAGCCGAACCCCTATCTGTGTTTATCTGCGTTTATCTGCGGTAAAAAAAAATATCTAAACGATGAAACTACCTTCTAATTTGTTAATAAAACTTAGTAACAATCTCTTTTCTGAGAAAACTAAACAGGAAACTTTTATTGATTGTCTGCTTCAGCCACAACGATTTAATCCCACAATCCTTTGGCTTAAAGATAAACCCGAAATTTCCCCTTTTATTGTGGAAAAGCCCCTTCCTTGGCAACCGGATTTTATTGATCGTTTAGATGTGAATGAAAAACCAGGAAAACATTTATTACATCAACAGGGATATTTTTACTGTTTGGATTTTTCTTCGATTTTTGCCGCGTCTGTGTTATTAAGTATTCCTGGCAAAATTTCAGTCATTGTCGATACCTGTGCGGCTCCTGGGGGGAAAAGTATTTTTGCTTGGCAGGCGTTAAAACCTGATTTAATTTTAGCGAATGAAGTGATTAAAAAACGGATAGGAATGATTAAATCTAATTTTAAAAGATGTCAGATTTCTCCCTCTATTTTAATGAGTTTAGATACAGAAATTTTAGCCGATAAAATACCAGAAAGCGCAGATTTAGTGATAGTTGATGCCCCTTGTTCAGGTCAATCTTTACTGGCAAAAGGTGAAAAAAATCCGGGTTGTTTTCACCCGGTAACGATTAAAAATAATGCGAATCGCCAAAAAAGGATTATTGCTAATTCTGCCAAAATTGTTGCCCCTCAAGGGTATTTAGCTTATATGACTTGTACTTATTCTCCGGCAGAAAATGAAGAAGTCGTGTGCTGGTTAATGAGTAAATTTCCCCATTTTGAACCCGTAGAAGTTCCTCATTTAAAGGAGTATCAATCGACATTAACAAACATTCCTTGTTATCGAATGTGGCCTCAAGACAAATTAGGGGCCGGTTCTTTTAGCGTTTTGTTGAAAAATTGTGCTGAAGGAACGAAATTTTTACTAGATGATGATTTTTTAAATTCTCCCTATTTTCTCCATTTTTCCTAGGGAGTAGTCAACTATTTAGGGATTCCCAAAATGGATAATGATATGTGAGAAGGAAAAAAGCGTAGGCACTTAGTTTGGGAGCATCCCGATTGTATAAAAAGTATTTTTGGGGAGTGCGAGCATCGGGATCGCTCTTAGATATTTAGGGAGCTAGGGGCTACCACTACAGTTTTTTTTCCCCTGGGTATGCTCCCCTTACTTTTTCTCAATTAGAGCTAAAAGAGAGGAGGAAAAGAGGATAGAAGAATAGGAGAATAACCCATAAGAAAGAGAAAGACAAGAGAAGTGCAGATTATGGTATGCTAAAAAAAATATTGAGGGAATTTATGAGAAGACGAAAAGGAATAAGCGATCGCGCCCGACAGATTTATCTACCCATTTTTTTCCCTTGTCCTCGATGGGTGAGAAGACAAGCCAGACGTATTCTTCCCCTCTTCCTAACTTTTATTTTACTAATTTTAAGTGGCTGTCACAGTGTGCCCATGTCTCTATCTACTAAAAGTAATATCTGTCGTCTTACCTGGGGACAGAGAATAAAACTAGAATTACTCGCTCCCACCCTCCTGTGTGGATAAATTGATGGACTTTTCCTCAAAAAAACCGCGATCGCCAAGAGCAGAAAGGAGATAAACTTTTAGGCGTGCAATATAAATCACTGATGATTGACAAAAAACATAATTTTATTAGCCTATACTAATGTTAAAATTGCTGGAAAGAGGGGGTAGTACAAAGATGTGCATTTTGAAATAAGCAGGTTAAACTGAAGATGACACCCTTTTGCTCGAAACTCTGAGGAGAAGGGAGATTCTCAATCAAAAATCAGTATAAGACAGCAAGAAGGTATTAACCCGACGGAACCCCCTTTTCCCAATTCCAGATCCCCAACACGATATGCTGCATCCACACCTCCAACGTCAATTACAACAGTTTCACCTTTCCCGCGAGGGGTGTCCAAATGATGTCTCCCAATGGCAGCATTTTCTTTTGCAAGTGAGTGAGTCTTATCAGCTCCTCGCTCAAGAGGATAACTGTGATGGGGAAATTTTGGGAGAAAGCCTCAATGACAGGAGCAAGGAGTTATCTATTGGGTTATCTCGGATCGGAGAGATTATTTTGAGTAGTTTCCATTTTGGAGTTTGTCTTCTCGATCGTCACGGATGTCTGGTGAGTCTTAATACTGAGGCGGAAAATTTATTAGGATGGAAAAAAGAAGAACTAAAAAATCAACCGCTATGGGAACGGATCAGCGAAAAACATTCTCTTAAAAGTCATTTATCCGACACAGAAACAACAGGCAAAGAGACGGTACAACCTCAGTTTTACGACGCGATCGCGACGGGGACACCCTACTGTCAACTTGATACTCGCTTTTTTAATCGAGACGGGAAAATTCTCGATGTCGCCACCTTTTTAAGCCCCATTAAACAAGAAAATAATGATACTGAGGGTTTTCTCCTGATTTTTTTCAATCAAAGTGAACAAAAAAAAGTAAATTTGCAATTACAACGCTCCTTATCCCTAGTAGAAGCGATCGTCGAATCTACAGATATGGGAATATTAGCTATAGATCGCGGGGGAAAAGTCTGTAAATTTAATCAACAATTTAGGAATCTCTGGGGATTTTCCGAAGAAAAATTTTTCCAGAATGACAAGGAAAATCAATCGCAAGGAACTATCCCCAAAGTCTTTTCTTTAGTATTGCAAAAATTAAAATCACCACAAAACTTTCTCAGAACCGTCATGGAACTCTCCGCGGAGCCAGAGAGTATTAGTAACGACATTTTTAAACTCAAAGACGGCAGAATTTTAGAAATTACTTCCCATCCTTCCAAAATCGGCATGAAAATTATTGGAAGAGTGTGGCAATTTCGAGATATTACCGCCCAAAAGCAAGCTGAAGAAGCACTCCGTGAAGCAGAAATAAAATATCGCACTATTTTTGAAAATGCCATTGAAGGTATATTTCAAAGTAGCGCAGAGGGACGTTATCTCAATGTTAATCCGGCATTAGCCCGGATTTATGGTTATAATTCTCCCAGTGAAGTCCTCCATGAGATTACCGACATTCAATCTCAAATTTATGTTGACCCCACCCGCCGTCGAGACTTCATCGAACTGATGGAAAAAGAAGGGGCAGTTTCCCGTTTTGAATCTCAAGTGTATCGTCGCGATCACAGTATCATTTGGATCTCCGAAAATGCCCGCGATGTCCGCGATATTCGAGGCAATTTTCTTTATTACGAAGGGACGATCGAAGATATCACAGAACGGAAAAAAGTCGAAGCAGCCCTTCAATATGCCGTCGCCGCGGCGGAATCTGCGAATCATGCCAAAAGCACTTTTTTGGCGAATATGAGTCACGAATTACGAACGCCACTTAATGCCATTATTGGCTATAGTGAAATGCTAAAAGAAGAAGTAGAAGACTTAGGTTATGATCATTTTTTATCCGACTTAGATAAAATTCGTTCCGCGGGAAAACACTTACTTTCTCTGATTAATGACATCCTTGATATTTCCAAAATCGAAGCAGGGCGGATGGATATGTATCTGGAAACTTTTCTGATCCATGATCTGATTGATAATGTGGTGACAACCGCGTGGCCCTTAGTAGAAAAAAATAATAATACCCTAGAAGTTGAGTCACCCCAAGACTTAGGAAAAATGCACACTGATTTAATCAAAGTCAAACAAATTCTTTTAAATCTCCTCAGTAATGCCTCCAAGTTTACCGAACGCGGTACAATTACCCTCGCCCTTCATCAGGAAATGACCGATAGCTTCGCAGAGCCGCGGGAGCGGCATCGCGCCGTGCCCACACTCAACCCTGAATCCTTGGGACTGGCTGATGGTTCCCATCGTGTCCTCAAAACGCCAAAGGCGACGCGATCGGAAGGTGAACAGATTAACCAAACCCTCAATGATCCCCCATTCATATTGCCCCATAGTCCTTTCATCGTTTTTGAAGTGCGTGATACAGGCATTGGCATGACGGCAGAACAAGTCCAACATATTTTCGACCCCTTTACCCAAGCCGATGCCAGTACCACTCGTAAATATGGGGGAACGGGTTTAGGATTAGCCATTAGTCAACACTTCTGTCGCATGATGGGAGGAGAAATTACCGTAGAAAGTGAAATGGGAGTAGGAACGACATTTCGCGTCATACTCCCCAAAATGATCGTGGAATCTCTCACAGAAACATCAAGAGAAAGGGAGGAACTTGGGGAAGGGGATCTGGGTTTATCGGATTCGCCCACATCTGGTACTGTGTTAGTCGTTGATGACGATCCCAACGCCCGCGATATACTGCAACGCAGTCTCACGCGGGAAGGCTTACGAATTGCCACCGCGGCAACCGGAGAAGAAGCCCTACGTCGTGCCAAGGAATTACAACCAGATGCCATTACCCTAGATATTCTGATGCCCGGAATGGATGGTTGGGCTGTTCTCTCAAGACTAAAAAACGATCCCGAACTGGCGGAGATTCCTGTCATCTTGTTATCCTTTGTGGGCAATAAAAGTCTAGGATTAGCATTAGGAGCCTCCGATTGTCTGACTAAACCGGTGGACAGTAAACATCTGGGGGCTTTATTGCACAAATATTGCCCGGATCAGGGCGCGTCGAACACTCAGGAAGAAAGTTACATCTTAATTGTCGAAGATGATCTTACTACCAGCCAAATGTTGCGACGTAACCTCGAAAAAGAAGGTTGGAGGGTAGTGGAAGCTCATAATGGTAAAGCAGCCCTTCGCCCCTTGGCACAAGCACCACCACATCTGATCTTACTGGATTTAATGATGCCTGAGATGGATGGTTTCCAACTTCTTACTGAATTACATCAACGGTATCGTGCCTACTCGATACCAATTATTGTAATAACTGCCAAGGATTTGACACCCACGGAACGTCTCTACCTCAGAGCTCGGGTGACTCAGATCATTGAAAAGGGGGCTTATAGTTCCCAGCATTTACTCCGTGATGTGAAGAAGTTGGTGCAGACAACTTTGAATACACCTCCTTCGACATCCTCCACTTTTTAGTCTAAAACTATAGAAATGGCTAAGATCCTCCTGGTAGAAGACAACGAGATGAATCGAGATATGCTCTCACGGCGGTTATCGCGTAAGGGGCATGAGGTTTTTATCGCGACCGATGGTGCTGAAGGGGTGGATAAGGCTCTTTCCAAGATGCCTGATTTGATTCTCATGGATATGAGTCTCCCCGTTTTGGATGGTTGGGAAGCGACTCGCCAACTTAAAGCTAAACCCGAAACTCAACATATCCCTGTTATTGCTCTCACCGCCCACGCGATGGCGGGCGATCGCGAAAAGTGTTTGGCAGCCGGTTGTGATGAATATGACACCAAACCTGTCGAATTTCCTCGTTTGTTAGGGAAGATTGATCTGCTTCTCACTAAAGGGGAAACACCATGAAGACAGAGGAAAGTAATATTTTGGTGGTGGATGATAATGAGGTGAATCGTGATTTATTGACCCGTCGTCTCCAACGTCAAGGTCATCATGTCAGCGTCGCCCCTGATGGGTTTGAGGCTTTGGAATTGATGCGCTCCCATGACTTTGATTTGGTGTTATTGGACATTATGATGCCTCAAATGAATGGTTATCAGGTGTTAGAACATCTCAAGGCTGATGAGAAACTGCGTTATATTCCGGTGATTATGATTTCCGCGGTAGATGATATTGATAGTATTGTTAGATGTATTGAATTAGGCGCGGAGGATTATTTATCGAAACCCTTTAATCCGGTTTTATTAAAGGCGCGTATTAGTGCTTGTTTGGAAAAAAAAAGGTTGCGAGATCAGGAGCAAGCTTATATTAGTAAGTTAGCAGAAGAACAGGGAAAGGCGGAACGATTATTATTAAATATTTTACCAAAAGCGATCGCGGAACGTCTGAAACAGGGAGAAAGTACCATCGCGGATAGTTTTGCCGATGTCACGGTAATGTTTGCCGATTTGGCGGGGTTTACCAAATTATCTGCCCATTTATCTCCCGCGGAATTGGTTGAGTTATTAAATGAGATTTTTTCCGCGTTTGATCAGTTGGCGGAACAATATGGTTTAGAGAAGATTAAAACCATCGGTGATGCTTATATGGTAGTGGGGGGACTTCCCACACCTCGCCCTGATCATGCGGACGCGATCGCGCAAATGGCCTTAGATATGTTAGACGCGATCTCCAAAGTCATCACCAAAGATGGACAAACCCTTAGTCTTCGCATTGGCATTAATACCGGACCGGTGGAAGCAGGAGTCATTGGAACGAAAAAGTTTACTTATGATTTATGGGGAGATACAGTGAATACAGCTAGTCGCATGGAGTCCCAAGGGGTTCCGGGTGCGATTCAAGTGACTGTTATGACATATCAGCGATTATCCCATAAGTACACCTTTGAGGAACGGGGTATTATCTCTGTTAAGGGCAAAGGCGATATGATGACTTATCTCCTAACCGGCCGAAAAGGATCATAATGAACGAAGGAAGAAGGAAGAGGGAAGAAGGAAGAGGGAAGAGGGAAGAGGGAAGAGGGAAGAGGGAAGAAGGAAGAAGGAAGAAGGAAACTTCTCTATTGCCCAATTCCTAATCACTAATCGCCCATTCATAATCACTAATTCCTAACCACTAATTCCTCATCCCCAATCACTAATTCCTAATCACTAATTCCTAATCACTAATCCCCAATCACTAATCCCCAATCACTAATCACAATGTCTCTTGATAATTTACGCGACCTTTATCAACAGGTCATATTAGAACATTACAAAAAACCGAAAAACCGAGGTAAAACTAACCCGGTGCATCGTTCCCAAAGGGGACATAATCCCAGTTGCGGTGATACCATTGAATTAACCCTGAAATTAAATGAGACCGGGGATACTATTGAAGATGTCAAATTTGAAGGAGAAGGTTGCGCGATCGCGATGGCTTCTGCGGATTTAATGGCAGGCGCGATGACCGGAAAAAAAGTCTCAGAAGCCTTAGAAATGGTACAAAAGTTCCAAGCGATGATGAAAGGTCAAGCCGAATTTCCCAAAGAATTAAGGAAATTAAATGTGATGCAAGGAGTCGCTCAATTTCCCGTTAGAATTAAATGTGCTACATTGACCTGGCACACTCTTAAAGCAGCCTTAGAATCTGTCAATAATGCTGAACAATCTGCTATTGTTAGCAATGAAAACGAGTAAAATTTGGTTGTAGTGACTTATAGCAGAAGGAAGAAGGAAGAAGGAAGAAGGAAGGAAGGAAGAAAATCAATGGTTTGGCCTATTAACAATGTCCTAACCGTCGAGGTTGCTATAATTCATTAGACATCTCCAACAACTATTGTGGCGCAGGCATCCTGCGCGATTGACATGATTTTTGGGAGATGTCTATTATAATTCTTTCTGTAAGGTTCACGTTTCCCACTAAAAAATGCTCACCAATTCTCAATTAATCACTTATTCTGGCTGGTTTGGCATCGCGACTATTGCCTTTGCCATTTTAACAATTGTTGCCTTTATCCTTAAATGGGGCATTCGTTTCCGTTTGGTAGGTGTCACAAGTTTTATGGGTGTACTTACGGGGGGAATTTTTGCCTTGGGCTTAGGATTATTTACCCATCAACTCGTTCCGGGTTCTGTGCGTTATTCATTAGTCTATGATACGGGAGCAAGTCAAACCGTTATTGCCGTTGCGCCCACTGTTACCGAATCAGAATTAGAAGCAACGATGCGACAAGCCGCGAGTGATTTATATTCACCGGGTCGTTTTGGCGCGCGTGGAGATAAGAAAATGACGATTCGAGTTCGTACTATTATTCATCCTGAAAATGGGGTTTCGGAGCCTTTATATTTAGGTGAGGTAAGACGGGCTTTAGGGAAACGCGATGATGACAATATGGAACTTGATATCTTTCGCGACAAATTGCAAGTGTTGAAGAAATATCAAGCTTAAGCAAAAAAATGTTTTTTCTGTTGTGAAAATCATCAGAAAAATATTGTAGCCGTTTTTTTTTACCAATGGTATAACCACAAAGGCACAAAGGACACAGAGGTAAGAAAAGAGAGAGAAAATGAACAGGAAAAAAACCTAATTGGGGTTGACTATTTTCCCTTTATTCCTGAGTTAATGAGTCCAGTCAAACCCTAACATAAAAGTGAGGGAAAATTCCCCCTTTGTGTTCTTTGTGCCTTGGTGGTTCCTTTGATTTCCCTATGCTATAACCACAAAGACACCAAGGCACAAAGAATCGAAAATTCCCCCTTTGTGCCTTTGTGGTTCATTAGACATCTCCCAAAAATCAGGTCCCTGGCAGGCAGGATGCCTACCCTACAGTAGTTTTTGCAGATGTCTATTTGATTTCCCTGAAATATAGTTAAAGGAAAACTTCGATAAGATCACTGGCTTTACGAGTACCATCTTCCTTTTGCACAATATGACTCACTTCGATCGCGTTCCCAGCATAACTCGGTTTGACCAATAATTCCTCAAGTTCCCTCACCACAACGGAAGTATTAAAATTTTCTTTATCGCATTGACGAGCCACCCCCAAACGCACCACTCGCGCCGCATTATCGGGTTGCTCATAACTATGGGGAACTATCAACATCGGACGGCCTGAAAGCAAGGCTTGTCCCGTGGTTCCTACCCCTCCATGATGCACGATCACCGCACTGTGAGGAAAAATTAGGGAGTGAGGAGCATAGTTGAGCGCGATCGCGCCCGGTGGTAATAAGTTCGATGGTACCACATCGGCTTGTGCTCCCATCAGTAAAACAGAACGATAACCCAATTGATGGGCGGCCTGTGCCCCCTCCCAATAGAAATTACCCGGAGCTAAAACCGCGGATGAACCTAAAGTAAAGACGATGGGCGCTGGCCCATCCTCTAAAAATCTCATCAGTTGAGGAGATAACCCCTCAGATACCTTGTCTTTCCCTCGCGTGGGCTTTGGGGAATCGTAAAAAGCAAATCCCGTCTGGTGAGTTTGAGGCGGCCAATCTGGTTGAGGAGTTCCCAAAACAGGAGAAAATAACGCCAAGACTAAATCAGGGGAATGTTGACCTTCACATAAAGGATCATAGCTTGAGGGTAAACCCAATTCGCGACGCAGTTGACGTACAGGCGCACTCCAAAACCTTGTCAGCCAACGCATTTGCCGCTGATATCCATCCTTTGTCACCCATTCCATCCCACGCTCGTAGGCCGAACTGGAGACACCACTGGACTCATAAACTGATTGAAATGAACTCGGAGAAAGAACACTGGAAACCCTCGGAATGCCTCGTTTCTCTGCGACAAGGGAACCCGCAAAAGAAAGGGGATGAGTTACTAATAAATCAGCCCCCTCCGTTGCTTCCATGATGTCACTGTAACTAGCACGCAGATGAGGCATCAAAAGGTAGTTGATTAGATATTCTATTCCCCGCCCGGAGTCCATCAATAGTTTCATCCACTCCCTGTCTTGTTGCCAAGGTAAACTATCAGGCCGCACTGGATAAAACTTAATCCCCTCTGATTCCACCTTGGCGCGGAAACTCTCACTGGTAGCAATAACCGCTTCATAACCCCTGGTTTGTAATTCCAGCGCGATCGCGATATAGGGATATAAGTCACCCAACGATCCAAAAGTTGTCAGAACAATCCGTTTACTCATTCTACAAGATCATAAACTTTGAGACTAATTGAGTATTGAAGCAGATCATGTCGCTCTCCTTAGCCAATCCCATTCACCCACAGAGATTACAGCATTTTTCCAGTAACTGAAGCACAAAAAAACGGTTTAATCGGGGCTGTGCCCCCGTGCCCGCCCCGATTTGGGGTTTATGAGCCGTACTTCATAAATCTGCTGTAAATATCGTGATCAGATCACAATAAATTGACAAAATACATCTGAGGTGTTTTTCGCCGCCTCAATGGGGTTCATTTTGCCACGATTGATACGACTTAAATATTTATCGTTATCTGCTTTTAACAGAATCTTGTTATCAGCTAAGACGGTGACACTAAATTGTGAATAGGTGTCAATCTCGTCTTTGACTGCCTCGATCAACTCTATGTTACCACGGTTAATACGACTCAAATATTTACCATTATCCGCTTTTAAGGCAATTTTTCCATTATCCAAGACTGTTACTACAAATTGAGACTGGGGTTTAATGGAGTGTGTTGGTTTCTTTTTGTGTTTCTTTTTGTGTTTCTTTTTGTGTCTCCTTCTCCCCGCCGCGATCGCGTCTAGGTTCCCGTGATTAATCAGACTCAAATATTTACCGTTATCGGCTTTTAACGCGATGATATCACCAGTTTTAAATGTCAAACTACCTGCTGATTCTGTACTGAATGCTTGCTGCACATACAAGTATTTCAGGGAAACATTTTTTCCATGAAACTCAATGGCATCAAGGCTGTCCGCAGCTAAACGATGCTGGTATTTATATATCCAAGCCGGTTCTTCTGTCCCTTCAATAATACCCCGGATTTCAAATTCCGTCGGTAAAATAATAATCAGAATCGAGATTTCTTGTCCCACAAGCAAGGGAAATCCAGTAGCTCTTTCTTCCGCTCCCCAACTCCCATTAATGAAAGAGTTTAGAACAATAGTCCCCTCGTTAACCCGAGGATTGACATGGAGCCCAATATTATTACCCGCGTGCAGATTCAAGGCAATCTGATCCGCTTCAGGGGATGGAGTATAACCGGCTTTGACGACATATCCCACTCCCAAAATAGGCAGACTGACATTAATAAGAGAAGCCATGATCTTTTTTTCTAAATCTTCAGGATTTATTAACTCTTATCAGTTTACTTTTTCCCTGAAGGTTTATAGCTTAAAAAAATCTTAAGATTTCTGCCCTTTCTCTTCCCAATTCTCTCCAGCTAAAAGGTAAGGATTCAGATGCGGATCGCTATTCTGGGACTGGTTTACTATAGCAACAGCCAAGACGATTACCATTTTGTTAAGGGCCTAAACCATTAATTGTCTTCCGTCTTCCTTCTTTCTTCTGCTATATTAGCTGTAAATCGAAAAAAAGTGAGCGTATTCCAGGCAAATTTACCTTGGGAATGCCCGTGCATAAACATAAGCACCTTTGCCGTTTCTGGAATGCGCTCAACTTCAGGCTAAAATATTTAAGCCCTCATCGCCACTTTTATGCCTGTCGTCTTTGTGGATAGTTTTAGGAGTACAGGATGACTAAAATGCTTTCCCTACATAAAAATCTTTCATGGCAACATTGTCTCCATGAAACAGAATTGAATCAAGGCTGTCTGCGGGTAAACGATGCTTGTATTTATAGATCCAAGGTGGTTTTCCTGTCCCTTCCTGAATCGCCTGGATTTCAAATTCCGTCGGACCAACAATAACCATAATGGAGATTAGTTGTCCTACAACAAAGGGAAATCCAGTCGGTCTTTCTTCAGTTCCCCAACCCCCATTAATTAAAGAGTTAAGAACAAGAATATTCTGCGTAATATAAGGTCTGATATGCAGTCCAATAGACTGACCCGCTTGCAGATCTAAAATATGCGTAGATACTCCATCAAGAGGAGTATAACCTAATTTAACGACATATCCTACTCCCAAACTGGGCAAAGTTGTATTAATAATCGAAGCCATCCTATTCTCTCCTAAAAATGAACGATAAATTAACTTTTCTCAGCTTACTTTTTTCTGGACGGTTTATTCCTTAAAAAAACCTTAAGATTTCGGATCTTTTTTGCCATTTTTTCGCGGGGACTAGGGCAGGGCAAACAGAGTGGCAAAATCGGATCTGTCACTGGCAAAAATATAACGATTGCGCCCTATTTTTCCTGAGAACAACGGGAACGTGATCGGGTTTTTTATCTAAAATTTACCACTAAGTCTCCCGATGAAATTCAATTAGCCCACAGAGAATAAATATTGATATCAGGAGACAACACATTGAAAAAATACATCTGAGGTGTTTTTGGTCGCCTCAATGGGGTTGATTCTGCCGCGATTGATACGACTTAAATATTTGTCGTTATCCGCTTTTAAAACAATCTTGCCATCAGCCAATACGGTGACATTAAATTGTGAATATGCGTCAATGGAATCTTTTGCCGCCTCCATCGCCTCTATGGGATCTAGATTGCCGCGAATAATACGACTCAAATATTTACCATTATCCGCTTTTAAGGCAATTGTGCCATCAGCCAAGACTGTTACTACAAATTTAGAGTACGGATCAATCGCGTTGTTCGTCGCCTCTATGGGATCTAGATTGCCGCGAATAATACGATTCAAATATTTATCATTATCCCCTTTTAAGCTGATAGTATCGCCCGTTTTGAATGTCGAACTACCCGCGCCGCCGATAGTGAAGGCTTCCTGCACATAAAAGTCTTTCATGGCAATATTGTCTATCATGTCATCTACGCCATCAAAATAGAGCGTAGAAACGAGATTGCTGTTAGCCATAAGCCTTTTGTCTTTGGTAATGTTGTTGACAAGGGAATTTGCTGTTGTGAAAACTATATCATTCCCTATCCCCAATACACCTTTATTTTTTGTTAAGTTTTATGTCTTTAATAAACTTTTAACAAAACTTAAGATTTTCGCGATAAGCACAGGAATAAAGTCGTGCCTTAGCCTATCAGACCCCTAATTTTTTTGGGGGCTACCCTAAAATCATAAACTATTGACAGATTACTGTTGAAATCAAAGAGCTAATTGCAGAAAAGGTGTTATTATCCAAACGTAAGTTGCTATAGCATTTTTAAATGAGATGTAAATGTGGAACGGGCTCAGAGCCCGTCACAGGCAAGATGCCTGTGCCACAAGTTTCACCTCTGAAAGATCAACACTATAGTTATAATTACTAATCAACTCTCAATTGGGTTTCTCAATGGCTTGTTACTCCCTAATTGTGGGAAACTACCTGATAACCTGGTTTGTGAGTCTAACTACTAACTTCCGTGATCCCAGCTTGATCGCGAGTTTCCCCTACAGGTTGTTTAGGAACCACTAACCTCGGCCAAACCTCCCATGATGTTTGACAAAACTATTATTAATGAAGCATTGGAATCCTCCCGTAGCGCGATCGCGGCGAAAATACGGGAGTTTATCGACAAAAAACGTAGTTTATCGGGATCTTATACTCCCTTATATGATCTCTTAACTGATTATCCATTCCGCAAAGGCAAAATGTTGCGACCGACTATTTGCATCAGTGTAGCGCGATCGGTGGGAGGAATGGGACACTCGGCTGTGATATCAGCGGCAGCATTGGAACTCTATCACAATGCTTTCTTAATTCACGATGATATCGAAGATGGTTCCGAGTCTCGACGGGGCAAAAATACCTTACATCAAATGATTGGCATCCCTCGTGCTATTAATGTGGGTGATGCCACCAACGTCCTCGCGGTAGGTTTGTTGCTAGAAAACTTATCGACTATTGGAGTAACAAAAACCCTCAATGTTTTACAAGAAATTGAGCTTATGGCTCAACAATCGGTAGAAGGACAAGCGATGGAATTGGATTGGGTTGCGGATAATACTGCCAATTTAACGGATGAAGATTATTTCCAAATGTGTGTCAAAAAAACCTGTTGGTACACATTTATTACCCCCTGTCGCATTGGTTTAATTGTCGGCAATCCCTCCGCCAATCCTCAATCCCTTGTGGAACCTTTGGCCGGTTGGACACGATTTGGTATGGTGTTAGGAATCGCGTTTCAAATCCAAGACGATCTTTTGAATTTGCAGGGTCAATTAGCTCACTATGGTAAAGAAATTGGTGGTGATATTTATGAAGGTAAACGCACTCTCATGCTCAATCATGTCATCACTCACAGTGATCCCAATTATTCTCAAAAAATTTTGGAAATTTTGGCACTCCCTCGCGAAGCAAAAACCCCAGAGCAAATTGCTTTTATTCTGGAGCAAATGCAGTTTTGTGGTAGCATTGAACATGGTTGGAAAGTTGCACGGGATTTGGCTAACCAAGCGGCTGATATTTTTGATACTCTCGATTTTATTACCGATGAAACACCGATTCAACCCGGTGAAGAATGGGTGACGAGTCTTCACGATCGTCGGTTTCTTAAGGAATTGATTAACTATGTGATCTATCGTAATCTTTAATGTCCATTTTCATCAAGGAATACAGGGATAAAGTTATGGGTTTTCCCCATTGCTATGTTAAATTACACTCTAATGGCACACTGGTTTTGCAACTCTCGTTTTCTAATCAAATGAGGGAAAGTTTGCTTTTGCGTGGGACTTTGGATGATTGGGTGACGGATCAAGAGCAAATTTTCTCGACGGTGAATCTTTCGGAACCGCCTTATGTTTATCTATCTCATGAGGGAGAAGCCACCCAAACTATGACGCTTCAATTCCCTTCTTTTTTGACTCCTGGGCAACGGCTGAAAAGTTGGTTACGATTTCCTGGGGTTTGTGAAGATGCGGTTTTGATTGATGTGGAAATTGTTTCTGTTTCTGAAGGCGATGTCTCGATTAATGTACCCTTACTCTTGAGGTTTCCTCCTGATGCCCTAGATGATAAAAGTACCTCTAATTCCCCATCGTCTATCGGGGGCAATTCCCTCGATAAGACTACTGAGGGTATCTTTGGTTTGTTGTCGGGATTGATGGATTTGGATAAAATTCCCTCTAGTTGGTTAGTGGCGGAATTGTTGGTGTTTTTAGCTCAAAAGGGCGAAGATTATGCCCTAACGGATGTTGGTAGTCAATTGCTTGGCAAATTGCGTCAAACTCGTTTTTTTCGTAATGGCTCGATCGCGCTGATGTCTGCCCACTTGCCTAGTTGGATTAACAACATTTTGCTCTCTGAAGAAACGGTTTTAGGGAGTGATAAGGGGAAATATCATCTTCTTTCTATTTGGCAGCAATGGCTCTTAAGTTTAGTGGAAACGGATATTGAAGCGCCTGAAGAGGGCAAAACCATTTTAGTTTCCCCGTTTATTCCGACTAAATTTGTCGATAAACTGGGTTTTGATACAGAGCGGTGGTTTGGGGCTCTTCTCTTGGGGCTTGCTGTCGTTTCACCCTCAATGGCTCAAGGTTTAAACACGATCGCGGCTATGGCACCGGAAATGCCCGATCCTCAAGATGATACACCCCTCAAAGCCAGTTATACTCTCGCGACAGGATTACCCGGATTAGACGCGATCCCCGTGCGTTGGCTGGTATTAGAACTTTTACTAATTATTTGTCAAAAGGGTGATCAATATAGTCAAACGGAAAAGGCTTGTCAATTGTTGACACCTTTGAAGCGTACCCGTTTCTTTAAAAATGGCTTATTAGCCTTCGCGACAGCACAAGCCCCCCGTTGGTTGGCGGTGAGTCACTCCGCGGCTTCTGCTTATCAAGCTTCTCTGGGAGGACAGGTTGGCCAAGGTGGTATTCTTTATACTTGGGAGCAGTGGTTATGGAGTTTGACGGAAAATCAACCCCCCTCACAGGGAGGAGGGGGTGCGGCTGAAACTTTCCTTAAAAAAATCGGTATGGATGCAGAGCTGGGGTTTGTTAATACTATTCTGGGATTATCTTTAGTATCTCCTGCTATTGAGGTAATTTTGAACGCGATCGCGTCTAGGGCCCCAAATATCCCTCAAACACAAATACCCCCATCACCGACAACTCTTAAAGATGTCATCGGGGAAACTGGAACCCTTCAGCGGTGATAAACTTATGAGTATTGATGAACAACAACTGGCGCGTGTAGAATACCTACGCATTCCCCTCGATGATCCTTCTAGTCCTCTGGACTGGAAAGATTGGTATCATTATATTTTGTTAGATCGAGAGAGTGGTTTGCGAGTATTAGTTAATTTTAGCCTGATCGGTCGACCGTCTCTCGGTGAGATACAAACCACTTTTATTGTTACTATTCCCTCAGAAATTCTTACCCCACAATTGCGCTCTCCCACTCCTTTTTCCACCTTTGGTATCGCGTTCCCCCAACCCTGGCAACGGGAGATGATATCGCGGGAACTCTTGCATTTTCAAGGTCAAGGTATTAATCTGGAAATTAATGGCAAAAATGCTCTAATTGCCGTTAGAGATGAAGGCTCGCGATCAATCTCCATCAACTTTCAAGCTATTGCCCAAGCTACTCCTCTTTTAGTAACAGAAGATTCCCCTTTTGGCAGTGGTTTTATCGGATGGGGTTTAGTTCCTGGTTTAGAGGTGAGGGGGGAATTATTGATTGGTGAACAATCCTTTACCATTGATAAAAACTGGTTTTGTTATCACGATCGCAATTTTGGTCGTTTTCGCTGGGGAGAAGATATTGGTTGGGAATGGTTAGTGGTATTTACCCAATGTGAGGATGGAACTCCCCTCACGTTAGTATTGGACCAACGGACGAATAAAGACCACTTTCAAAGGAGTTTGCCTTATATTTTTCTTTATCTTGATAATCAGTTATCTAAGGTTTTCTTGGGAGACACTTTAAACATTTGTTGGGAGTGGTCCTCGGCCCCTACTTTACCTTTACGTCTTCCGGGTGTTATGGCTTCCCTATTTGCTGATCGCACTTTGAGAGTCCCTCAACGGTTACAGGTACAAGCCGCAGATGAACAGGATCAATTATTATTAACTCTCGATTTTGAGTCCATGTTAGAGTTAGTTGTTCCTGATAATCAGACTCGCCAATATACTTTTATTGAAGAGCTAACGGGAATAGCTACGGTTAATGTTTCTCTCAAGGGCAAAACTTTACACTCCCAGGGATTAGTTTATGCTGAATATGTTATCTGAACCTGCGACACAACAGCGCGATCGTGTTCCTTTAAAAACATCTGTGTTTATCTGCGTTTATCTGCGGTTTTAAAAAAAATTGCTATCGCGTTTCTCAGAAAGATATAGCATTTTTAAATGAGATGTAAATGTGGTACGGGCATCTTGCCCGTCACAGGCAAGATGCCTGTGCCACAAGAAAACTCTGTACCTCACAAGTATGAGAATTGCTATAGCATTTTTAAATAAGATGTAAATGTGGTACGGGCATCTTGCCCGTCACAGGCAAGATGCCTGTGCCACAATTTTTACTTCTGAAATGGAAACACTATATATATATTCTGACAGACAAAAAAACAGGTTAGGTTAGATGACAACAAATATAGTAAATACCTCAAGGGAACGCGAGGAAAAATTGATAGAATGGTTGCACCGTTTGGTAGAAATTCTGCGCTTTCAAGGAGGTTCAACTTGGAATGCTTTAGCGCGGAATGTTACTGATAAAACGGCAATAATAGAGTTAGATGATACTCGCCTCAGACTGCGTGCATCAGGGCGCGATCGTGTGAATATTGAGATAGAATTAGAGCCCGAAACCCTCGCGGTTAATTTTCGTAGTACCGCGGAGACACTAGGAGAAATAATTAGGGGGGAGTTATTATTAGATCACGCGGTAAGTAGTGGAGAGATTTACCTTCGAGGTGATTTACAAGACTTACTGGGAATCTACGAAATAGTAATGGGAATTTTGGGGGATAGTGCCATCAATCCGCAGTTACAAAATCTTTGGAATGAGTTTGAGCATACTTGGCAAAGTGCTATTTATCCAGTGCCTTGCCGCTCTCTGGAGCCGCAGAAACCCACCTATGGATATCTCATTAGTCAAGTACCAGAAGATGTACTATTGACGCAAATTGTACACATTTTACCATCAATGTAGGGGCGGGTTCACCCATATCTTTAATACCCACAGACAACTGATAAAAACCCGCCCTATTGACGCCAATTGTACACATTTTACGATCGCGGTAGGGGCGGGTTCACCCATATCTTTAATACCCACAAACAACTGATAAAAACCCGCCCCCACCCCATAGACAACTGATAAAAACCTGTCCCCATCCCGATATTAATAATTAATAGAATTTAACGGTTTACCCGGCATTATTTTTTCGGGTTATTGGTGGGGTGGGGGCGGGTTTATCAAGGTTATCTGTGGGTGGCAAAATTGATAGGTGAACCCGCCCCTACGAATCTATGGAATATTTTACCAGGAATTTTCTCCCACATTTTACTCACATTTTATCATTGATGTAGGGGCGGGTTCACCTATATCTTTAATACCCACAGACAACTGATAAAAACCCGCCCCCACCCCACAGATAACTGATAAAAACCCGCCCCCATCCCACAGACTATTCGACTTCAACTACTGCACTCGCATCATTACCAAACACATCAACTAACCGCACCGCGATCGCGCGTTTTCCTGCGGGTAATTCGGGACTATCAGCCTTAGTAATAACTGTGGAAACTCCCTTGCCATTGCCTCTGATAGCCTGTTGCATAGACTTAAAAGTTTTGCCGTCATAATCCCAATCAATTGCCCAATAATCAATTAGCGCGGCAAAATTATCTTTAATTGCTTTGCGGAGTTCGGCTTGTTGTTTCTCTGGGATCGGAAAATTCATCAGCACATAGCGCTCTATCTTTAAACTGATCACTACTTTGTCATCTCCTGCATCTCGGACTTCTGGCTCACTAATTCGCAGATAAGGTTTTTCATGGAAAACAATCTTATCTCGTAGACTCTGTAAATCCTCTTCATTTTTGGCTTTCTTCAGATAGTTGTAAATTTCTGGGGGAATTGTTAGGGCTTTAATTTCTACTTTGAGGGGATTTTTTAACGCGCTTTTTCGGCTTTCTAATTCCGTGTTGAAATTATAATCATAATCCCAAGCTAGAATCGCGAGAGTTTTGTAGCCAGTGCCGTCGAGAATTTCTGCCTCTTGTGCTAATTCAATTACTTTTTTCGCGGTGACGGGGCGATCGGGGTAGCCGACATAAACCAGTTCCGTGTTACCATCAGCAGTGCGAATGCCAAGATCGGCCCGATCGCGCCTTGGTGCAGATTCATAGAGTTTGAGGATAATTCGCTGCATTTCTCCTATTTTGGAACCGGAGAGGTAAATCATGTGACGCTGATAGTTACCAATATTTTCTAATAGGAATGGTTTAGCCTGTTGATGCACCATGCGGTTACGAGAAACCTGTAACCCTACTTTGTCAAGATTGCAACCTATCCAACGACGATTAAGACGTTCGGCTACTGCCATTGTTGTACCGGAGCCACAGAAGAAGTCAGCAACTAAATCGCCTTCATTTGAGGATACTTTAATAATGCGTTCAAGGAGAGATTCCGGCTTTTGTGTAGGATAACTTGTATCTTGATGAGCTTGAGAATTTACAGGAATAATATCAGTCCATAAGTTATCAATTACAACTCCTTTACCTTCGTGAATATAATTTTTTACACGAGGATTTTTCCCTGGAGATAAAGGTAGCTTTATTCTATTGTCAGCTATTAACCTTTCAAGAGTTTCTTGAGAATAAGATTTTAAATTATCCCAATAATAATATCCACGTTCATCATTTTGAGTAAATCGTTTTTTATATTCATCGGTATAATCTTGATAAAGAGTATTCCAAGTATATTCGGTTCCTCGTGTATAAAAAAGTATAGAATCATCGACTACAGGATATTTTCTCGAAATAGACTTGCTACTACCAGAGCTAACAACTCTTTTCCATTTTATCTCAGATTTAAACTGATATGGACCTAAAATTTCATTCATTAATAATCTTAAATATGAATTAGTCCGCCAATCACAATGAAGATAAATGCTTCCTGTATCACTTAACAGCCTTCTCATTAACTGTAAACGAGAATACATCATATCAAGATATGAATCTAAGCCTGCTTCCCAAGTATCTGTATAAGCAAGTCGCTCAATAATGCTTGCCTCCTTTTCTACCTGCTTTCCTGCAACTTCAACGTAAAACGAATAATCTGCACTACTCGCAAACGGCGGATCGATATAAATTAAGTCAATCTTCCCAGCATACCCTTGCGCCAAAAGTGCCTGCATTGCCAACAAATTATCACCCCAAATCAGGCGATTCATAGCAGTTTTATCAATTTCATTACCTGTCAATGGTAACTCTCCACTTTGACCAGGAAACAGCGAATTTAAACCAGTTTTAGCAACAGCAAATAGCGGTAAATCAAGACTTCCTTGAGCTTCTTTCGGATTAGGAATGACAATCTCGGCCGTTTGAAACTCAATATCTCTAGGGTTAGGCGCACGTTTTGGTTTGCTATCCCATACCAATTTAGCTGAATCTTTCTTGCGCCGTCTTTCATCTGCCATTGTCTTATACCTCTATCCCTAAAGTTCCGTACAATTTCACAATCAGTTCATCTCGCGACTGTCTCATCGTAGGCAGTAATTCCCTAAATGAAGCACCCGGATTAGCATCAAACACACTTTCTTTTAGCATAATATACTCCCATTCTTGGGGTTGTCCATTACGCGGTGTCACCGTTGATGCTGACTTACACCAAGATATCGCGGCCTGAGTTTTGAGCGCGATGTTAGGAGCATTAATTAAATAGTCACCTTTGGCTTCAAATAGAAACATTTTATCACCTGTCTTGAGGACAAAATCCGGTTCATATTTACGCGAAATGCCTCTCTCATCTCGATAAGAAATTGTTAAATCATGTTTACGATCGAGTTTCGCAAAGGCTAAAACATCCGCGTGGGAAGGAATCAGCAATTGATTAATAATATCCCGTTCAAAACCACCTTTATTATCGCCCTGTACAGCTTGATGGGGATAAATACAGCGGGGGGTTAATACCATATTTTTCTCACGCATTAATAGTCGAGGCACATCAGAAAGTTTGCGCCACAGGGCCCCCGGTTGGTATTGAATATCACCCATAGTTTGTTGAATTGCCGCGCGGACTTTGCTAATGACAAAATCCGTGAGTTGTTGCCCACTAATCCCTTGAAATACTTTGTAATTATCGGGATCGGTAAAATCTATTTCTTCTTGAAATAAGCGGTGACTAACATATTCATCAACTAACGCGGCTATTTCTGCACTTAGACTGCTGAGGTGGCTGGTGTTTTTTGATTGCGTGATCGCGCGCGAAACTTTTTGCAAGAAGTAGAAATAATCAAAATAATCATTTTCTAATTCCCAAGTTTTAGCCTTGGTATCAGTTTCGATGTGAACATCTGTAATAGTTGTCTTAGCCGCCATCTTCTTAAACTCAGTAAATTTGATAAGAATGGGATAATCAGGTATGGTATTAATATCAAGTTCGGCTAAATTAGGAATAGGTGTTTGATCAAAAATCTGAACCGGCCATGCAATGTCATATAAAGGAATGCGCGTAGAGTCTCCATCTACGGTTTCTAAATCCCCCGCGGCATTTTGCCCAGAACTGTTACCAGAGCCAATCGCATAACCTTGTTGTCTTAAATAGGTTTCATAAAAACCGGTAAACTTGGGGTGTTCAACTAGGAATAAACAATCAAAAGCATTACTAGGAGATTCTCTCTGAAAAAGTTGTTGTCTTGCTTCCTGTTTTAAGTCTTGAATTTGGTCATATTCTGGTTTATAATTAGGAAACATCAGCCGCAAACCCCGGCCGACAATTTGCTCTAGGAGTAAATCAGCTTCAGAAGCCCGTAGCATTACAATTACACAGATATTTGTTCTGTCAAAACCTTCGCGCACAGACAGCACGGAAACCACTACACGCAGGGGCTTACTATCATCATCAATTTCATCTAATTTGGCTGCGGCTGCTTTTCTCTCAGGCTCTTTGAGATTGGTGTGATAGACAACTGCGCGATCGTGGTTATACTGGTTGCCTTCTTCATCATCAAGGGTGTTAAAGTGTTCACCCACTAAATCCGCGACTTTGGTTTCTTCAGCCAAAACTAACATAACAGGTTTGCGGTTAATACCTTGAGCCTTAAATTCTTTAGCCAACTGCTCAAGCTTCGATTTGCCAATTTCGAGCATAATTTTTTGGCCACGAGATAAGCCAAGAATTTCACCCCGTTTTTTGCCTTCTACTGGCTCTCTTTCTGCTTTAAAATCTAAAGATTCTAAATTTATGCCCTGACGCTGTTCTAAAAATAGCTGTTTCACGAGCATATCGGCCGAAGCTTGGGCTAAATCATAATCATAAACAATATGAGGGAAATATTCTTTCTTTTCCCCACTTCCATAGAAGGGAGTCGCGGAAAAATCTATCTGTTGAAAAACCTTATCGACATTAACATGACGCTCGGATTGTCGTTGGTGTAAAAACAACATAAACCGCCGCCAAACTAATTCCTCATCTTTGCCAGTTATAGCATTAGAACGTTTGTTAGGATGAACGTGATGAGCTTCATCATTAAGAATGCAAATATCAGGATATTCTGTGAGTAAATCAGCAATAATTTCACCTTTGGGGATTTCCTCACGCTCCCCTAACAAATCTTCCCATAAACTCGGCTCATCTTTAGGAAACCGGAATTGTTGCCAGTTTGTCACCATTAAAAACGGCCCATTTGTCAAAGTCAGATTTTCGCGAAAATCATTAGGAGTGTATAATTCAAAGTGGAAACGATCGCGCCATCTTGCCCCCGGAGGCATAAATAAAGGGAGAGCTAAATCGGGAGGGGTTCCATCTTTTTTCCCATTGATTGACTCCATAATTCTCTTTTGAACTTCACTCCCCGGAGTGACAATCAAAAATCGGTTAGTAAAACCTAATGGAGCAGGACGTTTTTTACCGTCGATGTCTCTTAATTTCTCCCCATTAATAGCATTAAAATAATGCCAGACAATGATCGCATTGAGTACCCAAGTTTTACCACTTCCCGTGGCCATTTTCAAGCAAAACTTAGGAAACGCGATCGGGTTAAGTTCATCTTGTAAAAAAGTTGAGTTAACTATCTCAGAAATGCGACGATCGGCGGGTGCGAACTCTTGATAAAGCTGAGAAGGAGTTTGAATCCCTAAAATTTCATGGCAATAAATAATAGTTTCAATAGCCTTCTGCTGACAGAGGTGAAATGATGCACCCTCTCTCTCTTCTTCAAACCAATAACTCAATAATTCTGCCGTTGTTTGGGTAACACCGGACCAGCCTGTATTGCGCCACCCTTCCACATCCCCTTGCAGGAGGGTGGGGATTAACAATCCGATGGTATTGTTTCGGCTTTTTGAACACATAATTAATCTCTAATATTGAGCGGCTGGCTCGACACAAAAATAACTATTTGTAATAATTATGGATAGTTTATTTGTTATTATTTTCCGGGTTTAACATTATGGCATTTTTGCTGCACTACTGCATCATTCTTTAACATTTTTTAATACTTTATCCCGCGGGATTGGGACAATATAGTAAACCCAAATAAGTTATGAACGGGTAGGGGTAGTGCAAGAGTGCCTACCCTCCTTGCCCCCTGCGCGCGGGGTTGGGGGGGGAGCGGGGCAACCACAGGGGGATTGCCCCTACAAGATTTCACAATTCATTCAAATGAGTCTAACGATAATTGGTAAACTGAAGAGCCACAGGCAAATCTTCCTGTTTTACTCGTTGCATCACCTCTTGTAAATCATCTTTCGACTTAGCCGAAACCCGTACCACATCACCTTGAATAGATGCTTGTACCTTCTTAAACTCATCCCGAATTAACTTAGAAATTTTTTTGGCAATTTCCTGACTAATACCCTTTTTCAGCTTAATTTCTTGACGCACACGATTACCACTAGCCGACTCCACCTTACCATAATCAAAAATTTTCAAAGAAAGATTACGTTTCGCGGATTTTGTTTGCAAAATTGTATGTACCGCGTCTAAGGTAAATTCACTATCTGTATTGACAACAATAGACTCTTCGAGGAGTTCCATCGTTGTTTTAGTATCTTTCAAGTCATAACGACTTTGAATTTCGCGTTGAGTTTGATCGATCGCGTTTACTAATTCCTGGCGATCGAAATCACTAACAATATCAAAAGAAAAAGTCGCGGCCATAAATGATTAATCACTAATAGGTAAATCAACAATATCCCCTAACATTAATCCCTTTAATAACAAATCTAATAAAGACACATTAGACTGAGAATAAAAAAACCGTGTTGGGGTAAATTAAAGTTTATCACCCCGGAGAATACACTTCTCTGGGGTTAACTGGGTTAAAGGACATCCTTTTGTCGTTATTCAATCAAAATAGAACAGTGTTACCACTTTCCTTTGTTCTTCCGCATCCCGACAAGTTTGCAGAAGAGTGTGACTATCGTGAAAAGCAAAGCAAATTAACTGTTGACAGCGAGAAATAATCTCCTGGTTACAGAGCGCACTTGCTTCCCCTAATGACAAATGGTCATTGTTGGGATTTTCCACAAGATGGATCACTTGTTCTAATTGTTCACGGGACTCCCTGGGCTGACGAATGAGACTTTGAGGTAAAATCACTGTCAGCAAATTAGGATCGGCACGCATCGCGCCTCGAATCGCGGCAGAATTGGTACCTGTAGCACCCGATGTAATCAGTTGATTACCGCCCAATACCATTGCATAACTCAGCATCTCAATGAGTTGCTGATGGGTAATAGGGACATGGCGCGATCCTAACAAGGCTAGACGTTTTGAGCCTGTTTGTTGGATCGCGGCTAGTTCTTGGAGAAAGTCATCTACTCTGGGTAGATCAATTGATGGACTCAATGACTTTATGAAGTTTGGTAAACGGCCTAGTTGATCTTAGCAGATTGATTCGATTTTGCACCTGATTGGGGAATATAGCACAAGGAAGTCCGAAGTCCGAAGTCCGAAGTCCGAAGTCCGAAGATGCAATAAAATCAACGGTTTCAGCCATTAAGAACGTCAATGGGGGGCGAAGCATAGCACTATCGGGAATGGGGATTGGCGAATGGGGATTGGCGAATGTCAGGATTAGGGGGTAGAGGATCATCCATTAGACATCTCCATAAACTAAAGTAGGGTAGGCATCTTGCCTGCCATTGATCCGATTTTTACCCGATGTCTGTTGCACATTGATTCTCTTCCCCAATTCTCCCAGTCTCCCAGTCCCCAATTTCTTTATCCTTTGATCAGAGAGAGGAAACGCGACCGATCAAAATGTTCGACCATAAGTTGCATCATGCTTTGAACCTTGATCGGTTCATGGATATAGACTTGACCAAAGGTACTATCCACCACTTCTACCGTAGTTCTGGTATCCAAATCCACTGACAAAATGGGAATTTCCACTTCTTCAGCGCGACTCAGGACCAGGGGAGAGGGGGGAAGATGTCCCGTCAAAATTAAACATTGGGTAGAACTTTCTAGGGCCGCGAGTTGAATATCTGTACGATCGCCCCCTGTGATAACGGCCATATTTCGGGATTTACGGAAATACTTCATCGCGGAACTAACATTCATCGCGCCAATGGCAAGACTTTCTACCATTAAATCTAAACGATCAGGGCGACAAAGGACTTCTGCCTTTAAGCGATGGACCAATTCATTGACACTCACACTACGAAGCAAAGCACTTCTGGGGAGTACCCCTAATACAGGAATCTCTTGGGACTCCAAAAAGGGAGACACCGTTGTGCTGACGAATTCCACTTGCTCGGAGGGGACATCATTAATTATCACACCCAATAAGCGATCGCGTAAAATTCGCTTCGCCCCCAGAATATCATCGACAAACAAATCTATAGGACGAACAACTAAAAGGACTGATGCCTTAAGAGTGTCAGCCATTTGGGGAAGCGACAAGTCAAAAAGACTTCCTTCTTCTAAAGTAGCCGGACCTTCTAAGATGACAAAATCTTCCCCTTCCTTGGCACAATATTGTTGTAAAGATTGAGGGTAGTTTGTGCGATCTTCCCCACGCAGATGTTTATGGAGGGTTCCCTCATCGAGTAATAAAAGAGTCTGTCTAATCTGACTCTCAGAAAGCTTCAGCATCTTAGTGACAAAAGATACATCCGTGGGAGTTGTATCCTTTTGCCCTTCACGGAAATTCGTTTCCAAAGGCTTACCATAACCAAGAATGAATCCTTCTTCTTGGAGTCCATGAGCGATACCTAGCGCGATCGCCGTTTTACCGCTATAAGCTTTGGTTGAACCAATTAGCAAACACTTACCAGATTTGGACACGCCCTCATTCCTCAACTCGCCGCGATCAATTTCCACAAATTTTTTTGATTGCACAACAGAATACTTAACAGCAATTTTTTGGGGTACAACCTACCGCCAAGTCTTCTCAAAACAGGGATAACAACGGGTGAGACTGCTCTCTGCTTTTAGAATATCAGAGTCATCATACACCCCTAGTGAGGCATTGGGCAAGAATAAAGGTTAGCAATATATGATAAAGTGATGACATAATCGCGTTTTTCTCCGATTTCTCCCCCTTCACCTTTGGGATCTCTCCCTTCCCCACCCTAAAAGCAGAGGGGGAAAAGAGGGAAAAAAGAGCTGTTTGTGCTTCAATCCCCTACTCGTCTAGGCGTAGTAATTTACGATAGAAGGGCTTAGGAAAATCAATCTGGGTTTTGCCAGTGCGTTGAAATATCAGCAAAAGTTCTATGAGATAATTAATAAAATCGGATGTTTGCAAAGTGGTTTCATAACTGAGATCAGCATTATTGTCAAATTGCAGCCGACAACGAGTTAAGTCGATGGGAAGCATCGTCATATTCCAAGTCGCGACAAAGGGAATATCTTCCCCTCCCTCTATTTTGCGGGAGCCTTCCACACTCTTCTGTCGATAAAGACTAATGGCATGGGGTAACACACGACGTTTATTTTCAGGACAAAAGGGGGCATAGACTTTCACCTCTTTTTCATCTATGGGTTTTAGTTGACTCAGTGATGACATCGTGAGATTTCCTCCCTAACGCATTTAGTAGTTTAGACATCTGCCAAAAATCTGATCAAAGGCAGGCTAATGCCTACGTTACAGTAGTTTTTGGAGATGTCTCTTCTATTGTCCTATAAAAAGCGGTTTCTTGATAGATAGCTTAAAATAATCTATTACCGCTCATAAAAAACTAGACAAAGCTACCCAAAGATAGCTATAGCTAGACATTTATGTTTGTAATCTTAGTCCAAAGTCCTAAAACAGAGCGGGATAAACGGCAATCCCTCTATTCCCTCAAAAGCATTGGGAATTACTTTTCTCGCAATATTCATGCTTCCATTTGTGTCAGCATTGATTGTTCTACCAGTGGAAGTTTTGTATAGACCGCGCTTGACACGCTTACCACTAAATACAGGAACTTCATCGGTTTTGATACCGTAAGTAGGCAATTTATCACCATCTAAAGCACTGGCTTTAGAAGTGTAACTTTCTTCGGTCAAAATCACTTCAATACCTACTAATTCGGCTTTATAAGACAGCAAGCTAATCAATTTAGCATGAGGAATTTTGGTGAATTCTTGATTATTCTTCTTGCCCATATTGAGATATTGCTTCCATCCTTGATTGTTGCCAATAATTAATTGACCAATATCATTAAGCTGACACCAATCAATAACACGGCGGCTCACAGTATGAAGGTAATTGTTTATCCTTCTATCGCGCTTGCTGTTTAACTGTTTGATCTGCTTCCATGCTTCAATCGTCTGTGATGCAGCTACTCTCTTATTGAAGAACTGGTTAATGCTTTTCAACGGTCTGCCATTAATCAAAAGCGGTCTAATCCCCGGATGATTGGATGTTACAGCCATCAAATTACTTAAACCCAGGTCTACACCTGCTATATATGTACCCTTCGATTTAGGTACATCATCAACTGTGTAAACAACTTCAATAACATAGTGGTCAAGCTTCGGAACAATCCTTACTTGGTCTATATTTTTGGCAGTAGTCGGAAACTCAATATTAGTCTGGGAAAGCTTGACAATTCCTTTATTGAGGGCGGGTTTTGATAGGGCATCTATGGGATAGATAACAACATTTCTACCGCGCTCTTTATGCTTGTATCCTGGTATTCTTGGCTTACCCAGATATTTTTCGGGATGTTTTGACCAATCTTTTAACGATGCCAGCCAACCTTTCCAAGTTGAGGAAACTCTACGAACAATCTGCTTGCTAACTTTAGTGGGCAGATATCGGTAAGCTTCTAGTTTTTTGGTAAGATGGTAAATATCAATGGAGTTATAATACTTCTTAGTTTCAAAGAAATATTGACGTTGAATGTAGTTAGCCGAGTTGTAAAGATGCTTTGACTGCAACGCGAAATAGTCACACTCTTTCCAAAACTTATGTTGTCGATTGATTGTGTGTTTCTCCACTAATTGCATTGATTCGACCTCTCAATGTACTATATATAGGTTAAGCAGTACACAGATTATTGTCAATGCCTTTTGAGAAAAATCATAAACTCGGTGCCCACAAAAAAATCTTGAAAGAGGACCCCAGACATTCGAGGTGATTCTGCTTCGCGCGACACAACGCGACGCAACGCAGATGCTTTTCAACGGATTTAAGGGATACGAGGGACAAAAAGCCAAACTTTTTGCCGTCCCCAACTGGCAAGAAAGGCTTACAGAATTTGTGGATGAGTTAATTAAATAACTGGACAAACTGTAAGCTATGGGTAGTTTTGTCCAGAAATTAGCTTACAGTTTCTCACCCTAGTCACGTGTCTCTCCCTTTTCACGAAACGATTGGGCTACATACTACGCAAACGCGTTTCTTAATATTTCCTATGACGTTTTCTCGCTGGTTTCCCTTAGTTTCATGTCTTGTCTCTCTGATAACTCCCTTGGGGTCAAGTTTTGCCAACCCTGTACCTCCTCCTTCTCACCTCCCTCCTCAGTTATTCACCGATGATGGCAAGAATACTTGTCCCCCAGGAGCCTTATCTCGTCTGAAGTACCACAAAATTGCTCCTGGGGAAACGCTCGAAAGTATTGCTCGTCAATATAATCTTATTTCCGCGACGCTTTTGGGTATGAATCCCATTTTACAAAAGGGACAGATACCAGTGGGTAGCTCCATCGAGATTCCTCCTTATAATGGTATTCGCGTCCAAGTGGCAGAGGGTTCCACTTGGCAAGAGCTAGGGAATACTTATAAGGTAAGACCTGATGTTTTATTTGAGGCTAATGGTTGTGAAAAGTCTCCCCAAGTGGTGTTTATTCCTGGGGTGAATTGGATGCCCGGAACCCCCGCGCTCCCTGGGTTAGCTTATCTTCCGGGTTATCCCTTACCTTCTAAGGCACAACAGGGGTTAGGCTATGGTTGGCAATTACATCCGGTACGCGGTGAGGTTTTTTTTCATAGTGGTTTAGATTTATTAGCTCCAAAGGGCACTTCTGTTTTCGCGGTGGGAGATGGGGTAGTCGCGTTTGCCAGTCCCCAAGGGGTTTATGGTAATTTGGTGGTTATTAATCATGTCGCGGGTAAACAAAGTCGTTATGCCCATTTGGATAAAATTAATGTGAAGGTGGGGCAGAAGGTGAAGTTAGGGGATGTTTTGGGGACGGTGGGAACGACGGGAAACCCCGATACTTCCCAAGCCCATTTACATTTTGAAATTCGTTATCGTTCCTCTTTAGGATGGGTTGCTGAAAACCCTGATGTTTATTTACAAAAGTCGACTCGTTTTTAGTTTTTTTTTGCTTTTTGATGGGGATTTTTTATGGCGGGATACATGAGTAATGATGTCATTCCTTTCTTGATATGTGTGGGTTTATTGGTGGTTTATCTGGTTTTTTCTGCCTTGACTGAAATGGGGACTAAATGGCCTGGGCAAAAATGAGCGATCGTTTTTGAGCGCGATCGCCTTGGAGTAGGGACACGGCACTGCCGTGTCCCTACTTTTCGGAATTGGTATTAGAAAAAGCAACCCATCGAGAGAAACCAGGTTGGGAGCATCTCAAGGTCCCAAAAAAAACTGTCGTGGGTTGGCGTAGCCTGTGCGTAGCACAAACGTCTCGAATCGGCGGGATCTAATAGGGATCTCTCCGCTCCCACTGCCAATTTACGTTTAGGAGATGCACCCAACCAGGTTTCTCCGTAAAAATAGATCGTTATCAGGCAACGACATCGCGTCAAACCACGTTTTTTAGCTTAATTGCCAACAGGAGTTAATAAGATTCAATTTTGTTCTAATCCCTTAATAATCCATTGAATACACTCATGTTCACTATTAAATATTTTCGGTGCGGCTATATTGACTAATTTTTCCGGGGGATAATGATCATAAAATACTTTACCGCCTTCTTTATGGACAATAATTAAATTATCTCGATAAGTATATCGGGCTTGAAAATAATCTCCATAACTGACGACATCTGAATGCACTTTTAAATGTTCTTTCGCGATGTCAAGAATGGTATCTATAGTCTCTGAATACATTCCCGCGGGATTATTTATTTTGTGAAATTTTCCCTTGTTTCCGATTTCGGAGAGTAAGGTATAAGAGTAAATTTCTTGTCCGTTTATCTTGCTAAAAACAAAGGGGATAATGAGATGTCCTTGGGTGGAAATAGATTTTTCGTAGAGCAGACGATTCATATTAATTTATGTTAAAATAAGCTAGTTTGACTAAATTCGAGATTATTGAATAACATAAGAAAACCAGACTTTATTACAAGTGATGGGAGAATTAGGGTTTCTGATGGCTCAGTTTTTTTTATCAAGAAACCCCGTTTATGATAGTGTTTGGGCTGTTTTTTAAGATTGAATTTCTCCGGGTTTGTAATAGAGAGATGAGTTATAAAGAACTTGTTCTTGATGGGTGAGTAATGTACAATCTGATAAGGGATATGCGACACAGGTGACGATATAACCCGCGGCTACTTCTGAGGCACTAAGAAATTTTTGCTCCCGTTGATTGACTTCTCCATTAATGAGTTTCGCGATACAAGCCGAACATTCTCCTTGTTTACAACCAGAGGGGAGACGGATACCCATTTCCTCTACTATGTCTAGGATATATTGATCGTCGGGGACTTCGATCACGCGATCGAGTTTTTTGTCAGGGTTGAGTAAGCGAACTTGATAAACCACCATTGTTAGTTTGTATTTTAGGATTTCTTGTATCACCACTCTAGTTTATACTCCATAGGGTACTCTTCTCTATAGAGAAATCAGCCCATCTATCTTTTTTGGGCGAAAAACGGGTAAGGCACGATCGCGTTTATTTTTCATCTTTCCCCCCCGAAAAAATCTTTTTCTACCAAAGTACATAAGATTTATTGGAATTTGTGGAAGGGGTTATGCCCAGGAGCCTGACTCTCTACCACATCCCAAATATAAGGCTACTATCAGTATGGGGGTATAAAAAAAATATCCCCTTCTCCGAGAAAATACGCAAATACGGAGCGACTCTGCGTAACACCACCCGAAAAGATTCTTTAGGACTAAACAGTGTAATGGTTTTGTAAAGTTATGTATAATAATATTTATGTTTCTAAAGCTGTCGCCCAAAAAGCATTAAATTACTCTGATCATCCTCATATATTTATGTCTATATCTCGCGTTAAATAAAAAAGTTATTTTTCCGAAATAATCTATCTCAAAGTGCAAGATTCCGAACTGGTTCAGTCCCTTTGTATAAACACCCATTAATATCAGGAGAGTTAAGCCTTTATGGAATTTTACGATCCCTCCGTTGAATACCTAAGTGATGCTCCTATTCAAGGGAAAAATTCATCACTTTTCCTAGAAAAAAATGAATGGTTAACTTTATTTGACAATATATTAGATTCCGGGTTGATCGTTAATGAAAATGGCATTTGTCTGGAAGTTAATGAAAGAGCAACTTATCTATTTTGGTTATCGAAAGAAGAACTTATTGGGAAAAATATTTTTGATTTGATTGAACCCGAAAATGATTGGACAGACTTGTGGCAAAATTTACGAAAAAAGGCGTGTATTTTCTTTGATTTTTCTCTTCTGCGTCCGAATGGAAGTGAACGAGTTGTCCTATTTACCGCGGCAAATTTATTCCCTGATTGTTATTTATGTCTGTTTAGGGATGTTACGAAATATCGCGCAATGGAAAGCCAACTTCAACAATATCAGGAGAGGGGAGAATTTTTCGAAGAAAAGTCATTAAAAAATCATCGGGAAAAACCATTAATTCCTATTGATATTAAGGAAGGCAAAAAAAATGAAGATTTTATGGACAAACAAGAATTTAGAGGATTAGTAGAAAATGCACCGGATATTATTTCCCGTTTTGATCAAAAATTACGCTATTTATACATTAATCCAGTTATTGAAAATATAACGGGGTTAAAACGGGAAATGTGGATTGGTAAAACTATTGAAGAAATGGGTATTTTATCAGCAGAATTTATGTTGCTCTGGCAGAAAACTATTCAAAAAGTTTTTACTAAAGGATTTGAACAAGTCAAAGAAATAGATTTATCAACTCTTAATCATATTCGTTCCTATCAAACTCTTTTCGTTCCTGAATTTGGCAAAGATGGTACTGTTGAATCAGTTTTAACTATTGCTCGAGATATGACAGAGCGTAAACTAATTGAAGACGCGATCGCTCAACATCTCAATTTTATGAATACTTTAGTAGAAACGGTTGATCAAGGAATTACGGTTAGTAATGAAACCGGAAATTTTGTTATTTATAATCGTGGAATGGAAGAAATAACTGGCTATTCAAAAGAAGAATCTCAAGCACCGAATTTTTTAAAAAAGATTTATCCTGAAAGGGATAATTATCAAGAATATTTTATCAAACTAAAAGGGTTATATCCAGATACAAAAAATGAAAAATACGAATTTATAATGACCAGAAAAGATGGAGAAAAACGTCATGTACTGATTTCACATCGTCTTTTTAATTATGGTCAAACTTACTTATTATTATGGACGATCCGAGATATTACAGAACCAAAACAATCAGAAGAGCAACTCCACTTTGCCAAGGCACATTTAGAGTTACTGATTCGTGCTTCTAATGATGGTTTTTGGGATTGGGATTTTGTTACAGGAGAAATTTATTTTTCGCCCCGTTGGAAAGAAATGATCGGTTATGCAGAGCATGAGTTAATTAATCAATTATCCACCTGGGAAAATCTTATTTTCCCCGAAGATAAACAAGTCGCATTAAAATTGATAGATGATTATAACTCTGGCGGAGTAGATCGTTTTTTTGCTACCCAAAGATTTCATCACAAAAATGGTTCAACTGCTTATATACTTTCCCGTGCAATTCATGTTAAGAATGCCGAAGGTAAAGTAATTCGTATGATAGGAGCTCATACTGATATTACAGAATTGGTCAATGCACAAGAAGCACTGCAACAACAAAAAGAACTCTTACTAACTATTTTAGAGATTTCTACTCAGTTTATTGATCTGCAATTAGATGAAGTAGATAGAGGAATTAATCAAGGATTACAACTATTAGGAGAATTTGCTAAAGTTGATCGCAGTTATCTCTTTCTTTTTCAAGAAAATGGCACAAAAATGGATAATACCCATGAATGGTGTGTCCCCGGTATTCGTCCTAAAATTGATAATTCACAAGGAATTTCTTCTGCCCATGTTCCTTGGGAAATGCACTGTTTAACTCAATCTCAAGTCATCAACGTTCAACGAGTGGCTGACTTACCACCGGAAGCGGCCTATGAAAAAGAATTATGGCAAGCACAAAATATTCAATCTATTTTATGTATTCCCCTGTTTTCCGGTGGTAATTTGATTGGTATTGTTGGCTTTGATGCTGTCAAAGAAGAAAAAAAATGGACGGATGTAGATATTTTATTATTACGATTATTTGCCGAAATTTTAGTGAATTTACTGGAGCGTCAAAAAGTGGAAATGGCCTTACGAGAACGCGAGGAACTTTATCGCTCTTTGACGACTTATGCTCCGGTGGGAATTTTTCAAAGTAATGTGCAAGGAGATTTAATTTTTGTTAATCCTAAATGGTGTGAAATTGTGGGAATTACACCGGCACAAGCTTATGAAAATTATTGGCGAAATTCCCTTCATCCTGAAGATAGAAAAATTGTTTTGGATGAATGGGTAAATATCGGGCCGATTCAGGCAAATTCCAAGGAATTTCGCTTTCAGTCTCCCGATGGTAATGTTTCGTGGGTCCTCGGTAATACGGCCCCTCTTCGAGATATAAATGGCAATTTTGAAGGTCTTATTGGCACAATTTTAGATATTAGCGATCGCAAACAAGCAGAGGCGAGACTTGCCAAAATTAATGAATGTTTTTTAGGGTTTACTAGCGATCCGTTGGATAATATTAACCGTTTGATTGAATTGTGCCGTCAACTTTTGGGGGCTCGTTATGTCGTTTATAGTCGTCGTGAAGATAAAATATTTTCCCCCCAAGATTTTGGGGAAAATAGGGTTCAATTTTATGCGGAAAATTCTCTCTTTCATTCTGTCAATGAGCATCTCTCCCCAGATGTTTGTATTAATTGTTCTCTTCCGTCTATTTCTGCTGAAAAAAATGAGACTACTTTCTGTTGTCCTTACGATCAAAAACAGTTAGGTTGGATTGTTAAATGCCAAAATATTGGTATTGGTGCTTTATGTGCTATGCACCAAGTTGACCGTGAACCTACGGAAGACGATCGCGGCGTTTTAGGTATTATTGCTGCTGCTATTGGTGTGGAAGAAGAAAGGTGTCGGGTTGAAGAGGCTTTACGTTTACAAACTGAACGAGAAAAAATTTTAAACGCGATCGCGCAACGCATTCGTCAAACGTTAAATCTCTATGACATTCTTAATACCACCGTAGCAGAAGTGCGAGAATTATTGAAATGCGATCGCGTGTTAATTTTACGCATTTATCCCGATGGGGTTGGCCAAGTCATTTCCGAATCAGTAGACTCCCATTATCTCCCAATTTTAGGAGAAATTTTCCGTGATAATTGTTTTCCCGAAAATGGTTATCAACTTTACAGTAGGGGCAATGCTCGTTTGATTTCTGATGTAAATAATGATATTACGATTTCTTGTTTAAGAGAATTAATGCAAAAATTAAAAGTCAAGTCAAAATTAATTATTCCTCTTTTACAAGAAAAACAAATTCTCGAAAATGAGGCTTTGTCAACTCCCGATCATCTTTGGGGTTTACTCATTGCCCATCAATGTTCAGACTATCGTCAATGGCAAGAGTGGGAAGCTGATTTACTAACTTCTTTAGGGACTCAAGTTGCCATTGCTATTCATCAATCTCTCCTTTATGAAAAACTGAAAAAAGCCAATCAAGAATTACAGCGTTTAGCCTCTTTAGATGGATTAACTAAACTGGCTAATCGCCGTTGTTTTGATGAGTATCTTAACACAGAATGGTTCAAATTAAAACTCCAAAAATATCCTTTATCGCTGATTTTGTGTGATGTTGATTATTTCAAGCTTTATAATGACAACTACGGTCATCAAGCGGGGGATGAATGTCTGAAACAAGTGGCAAACACGATGGGTGCAATTGTGTCGAAGTCAGGAGATTTAGTCGCCCGTTATGGTGGAGAAGAATTTGCCATTGTTTTACCGAATACCGATCAAAAAGGTGCGATGACGGTGGCTGAAAAAATCCGCGAAGAAATTAAAGTTTTGGACATTGAACATCGGGCTTCTCCTCTCCGTGCTCGCGTCACTTTAAGTTTAGGAATTAGTACCTTAATTCCTTCGGTAGAATCTTCACCCGAAATGTTGATTGAAGCCGCGGATCAAGCCTTATATCAAGCCAAAAAACAAGGACGCGATCGCGTTGCCTATCTATAAGAAAGAAGGAAGAGGGAAGAAGGAAGAAGGAAGAAGGAAGAAGAAGGTTAACACTTAGATAGGGCAGAGGCACTCCGATCAAAGAAACCGGGTTTTTTAAGGGAGATTGAGGGTTTGAACTAAGTATTTTGGTGAAAAAACCCGGTTTCTGCCTAAGTCTTGATAGGGCAGACGCGATCGTGCCATCTAAGTATAATTACTTTTAATTGTGAGCAATCGCCCAGAGAGTATGTTATATATTTAAGTATTGTTAAGATTTATATAGAGATCATGTTTATAGCCCCTACTAGCTTGACAAAAATGAAAGCATGGTGTAAAGAAAAACTCTTCTTTGGGAACGATCCCACCCCGGAGCTCATCGCGATCTTACTCATTTACTTTGTCCAAGGTATCTTAGGATTAGCGCGCCTCGCCGTCAGTTTCTTCCTCAAAGACGAACTCGCGATGAGTCCCGCGGAAGTATCAGTTTTGTTAGGAATTGTCGCGCTACCTTGGATTGTCAAACCCCTGTTTGGTTTCCTTTCCGATGGCTTGCCCATTTTAGGCTATCGTCGCCGTCCCTATATCATCCTATCAGGACTCTTGGGAACTCTCTCATGGATCGGGTTAGCCACCGTCGTCCATAATCCGATCGCGGCAGCAGGTACAATCATGTTAAGTTCTCTTTCCGTCGCGGTGAGCGACGTGATCGCGGATTCCCTGGTGGTGGAGCGTGCCAGAGGTGAGTCTAACAGCAAAGTCGGTTCCTTACAATCTCTCTGTTGGGGAGTGTCCGCCTTAGGAGGACTTGTCACCGCGTATTTAAGTGGTTATCTCTTAGAAACCTTTACCACTCATACCATCTTTTTAATTACCGCGAGTTTTCCCCTAATTGTATCTGCTGCTGCATGGTTAATTCACGAAGAAAAAATCAACAATAAACCCAATTTTGACACAGTTAAACAACAATTTAAACAATTACGCGGAGCCATCACCCAAAAAGCGATTTGGCTACCGACACTCTTCTTATTTATTTGGCAAGCAACCCCCACCGGGGACTCAGCCTTTTTCTATTTTACTACGAATAATTTAGGTTTTCAACCCGAATTTTTAGGGCGAGTGCGTCTTGTCACCAGTATCGCGGCATTAGGGGGGGTTTGGTTATTTCAACACTTTTTTAAAGCGATTCCTTTTCGGGTAATTTTTGGTTGGTCTACTGTTATTTCTGCCACCTTGGGAATGACAACATTATTGTTAGTAACTCATACCAACCGTGCATTAGGAATAGATGATCATTGGTTTAGTCTAGGGGATAGTTTAATCTTAACAGTCCTGGGGCAAATTGCCTATATGCCTGTCTTAGTGCTCTCGGCAAAACTCTGTCCTCCGGGTGTAGAAGCGACATTATTTGCTCTGTTAATGTCTATTGTTAACTTCGCGGGTATCGTTTCCTATCAAGGGGGGGCATTATTAACTCATGTGTTGGGTATTACCGAAACCAATTTTGACAAACTATGGTTATTAGTGATGATCACGAATCTATCATCATTACTACCTTTAGCGTTTTTAAGTTGGTTGCCTTCTGCTACCACAGAAAGCCCAGAAGAAATGGGCGATTTTTCCTTACCTGTTTTGGAGCCAGAAATTGCTCCGGCTAAAGCATCAGGACAACATTTAATGCCGGACTTTTTTCCTGATTTAATCCCCACGAATTTTCCCGAACAAATCACACGCGATCGTGCTTCTTGAGAAACCAGGTTTCTCAAGAAAACTCGACTATTGCTCAGTCTCTCCTAGAAACCCGGTTTCTTTACGAGGAGATACGTGATACGGGTTTCTCGGTGATCTCCAAGCCTCCTAGAAATCGGGTTTCTTAACAAAATCTCGACTTATTGATTAGTCTGAGAGAAACCCGGTTTCTTTAAACAGTTTCTCAAGAGCGAAAAGCAAACCTTTGTTAAATCTTATTGTGAGCCATGACACTAATTTCTGAATCCCCAAAAAATCAATCGTATTCTCGCCAAGATTGGCAAAAGGGCTACGAATCTCAACCCAATGAAGATGATTATGTAATAGAAGATATCGAAGGAAAAATTCCCGAAGATTTAAACGGAACTTTGTTTCGTAATGGCCCTGGTTTATTAGATATAAACGGGCAAAAATATCATCATCCCTTTGATGGCGACGGTATGATTTCAGCCATTACGCTCAAAAAGGGTAAAGCCCATTTTCGCAATCGTTTTGTGGAAACAGAAGGTTATCTCGCCGAAAAAAACGCGGGGAAAATTCTGTATCGTGGAGTCTTTGGCACTCAAAAACCAGGTGGATTCTTAGCTAATATTTTTGATACCAAAATCAAGAATATTGCCAATACCAATGTTATTTATCTTGGGGAAAAATTATTAGCCCTTTGGGAAGCTGCACAACCTTATAGTCTTAATCCCCATACCCTTGATACCATCGGTTTAGATAATTTAGAAGGTATCTTAGAACCCGGAGAAGCCTTTTCCGCTCATCCTCGTGTAGAAAAAGGGAAAAATGGAGGACGCGATCGTGTGATTAATTTTTCCGTCAAACCCGGAATATCAAGTACCATTACCATTTATGAATTAGAAAGTAATGGAAAATTATTAACCAAATATTCCCATAAAATTCCGGGTTTTTCCTTCTTGCATGATATGGCAATTACGCCAAATTATTGCATTTTCTTTCAAAACCCTGTTTCCTTTAATCCCTTACCCTATCTCTTAGGATTTTCCGGTGCGGCAGAATGTATTAATTTTAATCCTAAACAGCCCACTCAAATTATATTGATTCCCCGCGATGGCAGTAATGATGTCAAAATTATAGACACAGAGCCTTGTTTTATTTTCCATCACGCGAATGCTTGGGAAGAAGACGATCGCGTGTACATCGACTCAATCTGTTATAAACAATTCAACAAGATTGAAGGAAACAAAGACTTTCGAGAAGTCAATTTTGATGTCATGCCCGAAGGACAATTATGGCGTTTTCAAATTAATCTAAGTAACCAAGAAGTAAAACATCAAGTCATTGATCAAAGAAGTTGTGAATTTCCCACATTAAACCCCAATAATGTCGGACAAAACTACCGATATTTATATATAGGAGCCGCTCATAATCCCACAGGAAATGCGCCATTACAAGGGATACTCAAAATAGATTTTCTCACAGGAAATCGTCAATTATGGAGTGCCGCGCCGCGTGGTTTTAGCGGAGAGCCAACATTTGTACCCCGTCCAAATAGTAGTGCCGAGGATGATGGATGGTTATTAATTGTAATCTATAATGCCGAGTATCATCGTTCGGAATTAGTGATATTAGATGCCCAAGATTTAACCAAGAAACCCGTGGCTAAATTGCATTTAAAAAATCATATTCCCTACGGTTTACATGGTTGTTTTATCCCTGACTTTTTCTCAACCATTCCTTAGTGGAGGAGGTTGGGTTGAGGTGTGAGATATCTCATTTTCACCAAGAGGTTGACTCAACCCAACCTCCTTTTTCGGGTAAAAATAAACAGAAAACACGCGATCGCGCCGGCTCCATTATCTTCATTTCTTCACCTCAAAACGAGGGAAAATAACCCCTTTGTGTCTTCTGTGTCTTTGTGGTTCATTTTTGATCAAAGGGATTTTCTCATCAATATAACCTAATTTTGTTGGTGGGGTAGGTTGGGTTGAGGTTTGAGATATCTCATTTTCACGAGAAGGATTTTGACTCAACCCAACCTATAGCAATCCTAAATAGGTCATAACAGATATAATATTAGTATTAATTGGAATTTCAATGGAATAAAAATGAACATTATAAATGAGTTAAATGATTTTATCAATCAAACAAAAGAGGCTAAAGAAATTAAGAGAGCTTTGGCTGTCTAAATGATTTTAGAAGGAAAACCTGATCAGGAAATCATCAAATTGTTAGAGGTTTCCCCTAGTTTTATTCGTAAAGGGAAAAACCAGCTATTTTTGAGGGAATAGAAAGCTTAAGGCTTCAATATAAAGGAACTCAAAGTTATCTGAAACCCGAAGAAAAAGTCAAAGTAACTCAGTGGTTAAGAGCACAAGAATACCTAAGATTGTCAGATTTAAAGATTCATTTAGAAAAGGAATACAATCTAATTTTTGCCTCCGATCAAAGTTCTATAATTTGTTGAAAGAAGCCCAAATCCCTTGGAAAAAGACCCCAAATAAAAAACCAGCAATAAATGATGATTTAGTGGAAGAAAAAAAAAAAAATCGAGAAAAAGTTAGAAGAGTGGAAACCAGAAATAGATGCGGGAAACCTTGTGGTATTAATGAATGATTGACGAAGGCCAGTTGCTCTGGGGAGACATATACGGTTATGTTTGGGGAAAAAGCGATATACGAGTAGAAATTCCCATCAAAAATGAGAAACTTAGACAGACTTATTACGGGGAATTAGATTATCAAACAAAAGAATTTATTGTGAAAGAATATTCAAGGGGGAATACGGAAAATACTATGAATTTCCTCAAATATTTACAACGTCAAAGATTAGCGATATTTGGGGATGGAGCGAGTTATCATAATTCACAAGAATTTCGAGAATATTTAAGTGAAATTAATCATGATTTATCAGGAGAAGAATGGTTAATTGATTGTACTAAGTTTGCTCCTAATGCCCCGGAGCCAAATCCAGTAGAAGATATCTGGTTGCCAACCCCAAAAATCATCAGAAAATTTTATCATTTATGCAAATCTTTTAAAGTAGTCAAATTGCTTTTTAAGTTTTTTGCTAATGGTCAAATATTTGATTTTCCCAAACTTTCTAATTATGAAATTTCGCCACAACCTATTTAGGATTGCTATATATAGCGCGTAATCATGAATTGTGAAATCTTGTAGGGGCAATCCAGAAGTGGTTGCCCCGTCAGATTGGGGTAGGCACGGGGGCGCTACCCCTACCCGCTCATAACTCCTGACGGTTTGCTATAGCTTTTTCATAAGTAATAACAGCCTTTTGCCATTGTTCTAGTTTCAGGAAACTTTCTCCTAATTTGTGATAAGACCAAAAAGATTGAGGATTTAATTCCAGCGCGCTTTGAAAAGATCCTATCGCGCCATCCCAGTCCCCCCCTCTTGCTGAGTCACCCCTAATTGGTAATGTATTTGCCATTTATTCTCATTATCCATAATTAAATACCTGCCATTTTCATTAACGCTTCTAAGTGTGCTAAATTCACCAAAATATTTTGGACTCTGGGACCAAGAGAAGACTTTTCCTCCAGCACTTCACCCATTAAAGTATAATGTGTTAAATCACATATATTACTAACTAACCAATAACATTTTTGCAGATAAAGGGGGTGAAAAATTTCAATAACTTTCGTCCCCGGAGTACAAAAGACTAAATTTGTTAATCCCGCGCCATGAGGGGCTATAATCACCTTAGCAGCTGCAAAAGTGACAGCCTGTTCAGCAACAGAAAGAGTTTCCAGACATATACTTTTAAACCCAAATTTCTCTAAAAATTGTATCACATCTTGTTCATTGATCACTCTCCGCAATGACGCGGACTTCCGACTAATATAAATTCTTTCTCGCTTTTCCTTCATGGGAAAATGCGTTTTCTGTAAAAACTGTTTTCTGAGAAAGTCACAAGCCCAAGGCGAAATCATTGATTTATTTTGGTCAATAGAGGGGATAACTAATTTCTTCGCGTGGATATGAGGATAATTGCGACTTTCGATAATTTTGTCATCGGGAATGCCCAAAGTTTTCAAAGTTTCCTTTTGATAAGAAAATCTGCGATCAATAACAACGATTTTATCCAGGGTATCCAGAGAAAATCCTGCCTTATATAAAAAATCAATCCGGCTAATCGTCTCGAACATCCAATGGTAATAATTTAGACTCCATCTGCTTGATAAAAAAGCGACTGTTCCATCAATAGAATGAGCCGGTTCCAGTTTATCTGAAGATAATAATAAAGCACCACTACCTGTCATTAATAGATCAGAAACCAACTTATTATCGCCTGTGATGACTATGGAATTATAGGCATCAGCCCAAGCTCGTCCGTCAGGAATAATAGCTACAAATGCCTCCGTGGTATGCTCTACCTCTTGCCAAAAAAAGCTATTTCCATTGAACATCTGTGAGGCTTTTAGTGTTAATAAAATAGAGGAATAAATTGTTATAAAAGTGAGATTAAATGCCGATTCTTTAGTAATAAAAAATCAGGGTTTAGTAAGTTATATTTTGCTAATATTTGGGGAGGAAGAACCTCATCGGATTGATATTTTTTCCTTTGTTCTTCATTAATAATACCTTGTTCTTTTAAACAAGAACCAATATAATGATAGTTTTCAATAGCTTCGAGTTTAATTTGAAGAGTTTTGATAAAATACGCGATCGCGTCATCCCATTGTTTTTCTTCCATTAAAATCCGTCCTAATGTTTCATAATACCAACAACAATTAGGATTTTTTTCGAGGGCTTTTTGATAAAACGCGATCGCGTCATCCAGTTGATTTTGTTGTTTCACTACCTGGAAAAAAGCATCATGTACCCAACGCTCATCAGGTTCTAATTCAATGGCTTTTTGATAGGACAAAATAGCCCTATCTTTATCACCTTGTTGATAAAACGCGTCTCCTAAATTGAGATGAAACCAGGCAATATTTGGCAAAAGTTCAATGGCTCGATGATACGCGGTGACAGCTTCTTGCGATTTTTCCAGTTTTAATAAGGCAATTCCTAAGTTAGAATAAGACCAAGGAATCTCTGGGTTTAACTCAATGGCTTTACCATAAATAATTACCGATTCTTGCCATTTTTCTAACTTTAAAAGGGTATTGCCTAAACCATGATAAATTTCCCAATTATCAGGAATTAGTGTCAGAGATTTCTGGTAGGCTTCCACCGCCTTTTCATCTTGTTCTAAATGAGTTAATACGATGCCTAAATGTTGATATAGCCACCCATTATCGGGGGAGAGTTTAATCGCTTTTTCATAGACGAGGTGCGCTTCTTCCCATTTCTCTTGTTGCATCAATATTTGACCAATTTGTTGATATAGCCAAAAACAATTAGGATCGATTTCAATGGCTTTTTCATAGGCGGTAATTGCCTCGGTAAATTGCTCTTGTTTGTGTAGTGTATTTCCTAATCGTTGATAAAACCAACTATTCTTTGAGTCTAACTCAATGGCGCGTTGATAGGCTTGTGCCGCTTCCACCCAATTTTCCACTTTACTAAAAGCTTCCCCTAAATTGAGATAAAACCAACTGCTCTCTGAATTAAGCTGAATGGCTTTTTGAAAAGACGCGATCGCGTCCAGCCATTTTTCTAATTTTTGGAAAAGAATGCCTAAATGATAATAATACCAAGATTCCTCAGGATTTAACTCAATTAATTGCTGAGACACGGCGACAGCATCTTCTACTTTATCTAATTTTAAGAGAGCATTTCCTAACTGTTCATAATAGATATGTGAACCCGGATTTAACTCAATTAAGTGACGATAAACCCCTAATAACTCTTCCCATTTTTCTAGGGACAGCAGTGCCTTAGCTAAATTCTCATAATACCAACTATTATCAGGATTTAATTCAATAGCTTTACCATAGGCTTTCGCGGCCTCTTCCCATTGTTCTAATTCCGAAAAAACTAATCCTAAGTTATGATAAGACCAAGGAAACTCTGGATTTAATTCAGTAGCACGACGATAAGCCCCTATCGCGTCTTCAGTTTTTTTAAGCTGAAAAAGTGTATCTCCTAAATTATGATAAGAACCCCAAAAATCGGGATTTAATTGAATAGATTTTTCATAAGCTTGCGCCGCATTCTTCCATTTTTTTAACTTGAATAAAGCATCACCTAAGCTATAGTATGACCAAGAAAAATCAGGATTAATTTTGATAGCTTTTTCATAAAGAATAACAGCATTTTGCCATTGTTCTAGTTTCCGGAAAATTTCTCCTAATTTGTGATAAGACCAAAAAGATTGAGGATTTAATTCGATCGCGCTTTGAAAAGATCCTATCGCGCCATCCCAGTCCCCCCCCTCTTGCTGAGTCACCCCTAATTGATGGTAAAATTCCCAGGAAATAGCTTGCTTATCCATTGATAACACCCGCCATAGTGAGTAATTCTTGAAGTTGAGCTATATTCACAAAAATATCTTGATAAAAATCATAGCATGACGCGTGTTTATCTAACAACTCACCAATACAAGAAAAATGTTCTAAACCACAAACATTACTCAAAAGCCAATATTCAGGAGGCATATAAAGGGGAGAAAAAATTTCAATTACTTTTGTCCCCGGATCACAAAAGACTAAATTTGTTAACCCCGCGCCATGAGGGGCGACAACGACTTCCGCGGAGGCTAAACACAAAGCTTGTTCCCCCACAGACATCCTTTCGAGAAGTACCTTTTCAAACCCTAATGTTTCTAAATATTGGAACACTTCATCATTATTACTAATTTTCCGAGTATAGGGGGCTTCTCGACTAATATAAATACGCTTGTTAGGAGTCACTTTTTCCTTTAAAAATGACTCCTTTAAAAAATTACAAGCCCAGTTACAAATTTTATAAACGCCTTGCCATTGTAGGGAAGGGACGACAAGAGTTTCTGCTTTTATGTGAGGACAATGACTACTATCTATAATTTTTTCTGGAGGTATTCCTAAGAGGGTAAGCGTCTCTTTTTGATAGGATTTATCGTAACTATTGACAACAAATTTATCAATTTTATCGAGGGTAAATCCACTTTGATATAATAAATGGATTCGGGCAATTAAATCTAACATCCAATGAAAGTATCCTACGCCTCCCCATTTCACGGATAAAAAGGCAACAGTACCATTAATCAATTCTGGCGGTGCTAATTTATCCGAGGATATAATTAATTCGGCATTGCCTTTAGTCGAAACATTGATTACTAATTTATTATCCGCGGTAATAATCGCACTGGTAACAGTATCACCCCAAGCACGCCCCTCTGGTATTACTACTACAAATGTTTCCGGCGTGATCGCGGTTTTCATTAAATCCCATCCCCTTTTACCATCAGAGCCGTCTGATAATAAACTTTCTTCTGTGGGTGTTTCTGTTTCCGATAATGCACTAGCACTATTTTTTTTAGTGGGAGATAACAGGAGTACATTCTTCGGATAAATATCAATATGTGTCAGGGATGGATGGCTTTGAGAAGTCGTTAATAAATCTTCCGTTAAGTGACAATAAACTTGAATAACATAATCCGATAAATGTCTATTCAAATAGCAACCATAAGCATCATCCCCCAAACCCATTTTTTCTAAAGCCTTAGCCATTTTATCATAAATTGATAAGGAATAATTCGGTTGAATTTGTAATATTTTAATGAAGGTAATCATCGCGTCTTTCCATTGTTCTTTTTGCATCAAAAGTTGACCTAATTCGTCATAATAAGAACAATTACTTGGCGCAATTTCTATCAAGTTTTGATAGAGGGCTATCTCGTCATCAATACGTCCTTGTTTTTGCAGTAATTCTATTAAAACATCATAAACCCAAAGGGGATGAGGATCAATTTCAAGGGAACGAGAATACGCGATAATGGCTTCATCCCATCGTTCTAATTTTCGCAAAGCTTCCCCTAAATTTTCATAAAACCACTTCATTTCTGGTTCAAGTTTAATCGCCTCACTATAGGCATTTACCGCGTCTTCCCATTCTTCTAATTTACTTAAAGCAATTCCTAGGTTATGATAGGACCAGGCTAAATCGGAATTTAACGCGATCGCGTGACGATAGGCATCTTTGGCTTCGGCATAATTTCCTAATTTTGAAAGAGCATCACCTAATTGATGATAACCACCAAAAAAATCCGGGTTTAATATAATAGCTTGACGATAGGCAATAATCGCGTCTTCCCACTGTGCCAGTTTTGATAAAGCATCCCCTAAATTATAATAAGCCCAGGAATTATTCGGGTTAATCGCGATCGCGTCACGATAGACATTTACCGCGTCATCCCATTTTTCCTGCGCCAGCAAAGTTTTTCCGATCTCGAAAGCTGTCAGGAAAGAATTACTGTTAATTTCTTGACTCTGACTCAGAGACGCGATCGTTTCTAACCGAGAATAAGGTAAAGAAAAATCAGGTTTTAACTCAATAACTTTTTGGTACGCGGTAATAGCCTCATCCCATTTTTTTAAGTTAAATAAAGCTTCTCCTAAATTATAATAGGAACCAAAAAATTCAGGATTTAACGCGATCGCGCTTTGATAAGCTCTTGACGCGTCTTCCCATTTTCGCTGTTTGGTAAAAGCATCACCTAAACTCTGATAACACCAAGAAAAATCGGGATTAAGCTCCACAGCACACTGATAAGCAATAACAGCATTATCCCATTGTTCTAATTTCATCAAAGCATTCCCTAAACTGAAATAAGAATCAAATACATTGGGGTTTAATTGATTCGCGTGGGAGTAAGCCGTTACCGCGTCTTGCCATTTTTCCTGTTTTAAGAATGCCGTCCCTAAACCACAATAGGACCAAGAATTATCGGGATTTTTCTCAATGGCATGAGAGAAAGCATCCCCCGCGTCTTGCCATTTTTCTAAGTTTAAGAAAGCTTCACCAATATGGTGATATACCCAGAAAAAGTCTTGCTGATTATTAATTGCCTGACGGTAACTAATAATAGCTTCTTCCCATCGTTGTAAATTCAATAAAGCATTCCCTAAATTTGGATAAATTTCTCTATTCCCATTGAGAGTGAGAGCAAGACGATAATAATTAACCGCGTCTTCCCATCGTTCTAAATAAAAGCTCATTTCACCTAAATGATAGGCAATATCTCCAGCATGGGGTTTGAAATCAAGGACTTTTTGATAGGCAATAATCGCGTCTTCAAAATTTCCTTTATCTTGTAAAAGCTTGCCAAAATTTTCATAAGTTTCTACTTGGGTGTTTCCTAATTCAACAGCTTTTTGATAATGTTCAATCGCCCCATCAACATCTCCCTGTTGTTTCAGGGCATCGGCTAAGGCTTGATAAGCTTGGGCCGAAATGAGTTGATTTTTATCAACTTCTCGGGCATTATTAGGAACGTCAGGAGCAATTTTTTTGATGATCAGTTGATAGCCTTGGTGCAATACTTCCACCCGATTTTTAAACATTTCTAAGAAGATATCTACCCCCATTTTTGTAATCATTAATAATGATTCAGGATCGTACCATTCATAATCATCAAAAATTATTAATCCGCCCACTTTAACGACTCGCCAAGACAGAATTGCATCTTGTAAGACACTTTCGGCTAAATGACAGCCATCAATATAAGCTAAATCAAAAGCTTCTGTTTCTAAGTCTCCCAAAACATCTTGAGAAAATGCGGCTAATTTGATAACTTTATCCGCGGCTCCCGTTTTATCAATATTGGGGTCAAATTGCGGTTGAAATCCAGGCTCAATACAGGTAATTTTGGCATCGGGAGCTGTTAGTATATTATCAAGAAGCCAACAAGTGGACATTCCCTGAAAACTACCTATTTCGACAATATTAAGCCCATTAATATTTGCTAAATGATCTAAATATTTTTGCCAAATCGGTATATTATGGGTAAACCAATCTCTGGTAAATTCATAACCCCTTTCTTCGCATTGAGTCCATCCTCTTAATGCCGCGGCTTTGCGATGACACACGATCGCGTCTTCTTCTTTACCTAATTCGATTAAATTATTCCCTAATTGAGTATAACACCAAGGTGTATTAGGGTAAGTTTCAATGGCTCGACGGGCGCAAGTAACAGCATCTTCCCAACGCTTCATTTTAAATAATGTTTGTCCTAATTGATGATGGGAGAAATAAGCTTGGGGATTAATTTCCAGGGCTTGGCGGTAAGCCTCAACGGCTTCTTCTAATTTTAATTGTTGGGCAAAAAATTCTCCTAATCTTTGGTAAACATCCCAGGATTCAGGATTAATTTCTAATGATTTTTGATAACAACTTAAGGCTTCTTCTTTATTACCAATTTTGTCTAAACTATTGCCTAAATGATGATAAATTTGTGGGGCATCAGGAGTGAGAGCAATAGCTTTCCTAAATGCGGTGATCGCGTTTTCCCATTCGCTTTTTTGGGCAAAGGCTTTCCCTAAACCTAAATAACAACTAGAATAATCTGGATTAATTTTTAAACCTTGATGATAAAAGTAAATAGCTTCATCAAATTTTCTTTGATAGGTGAAAACTTCTCCTAAGTTATGGTAAGGCTCCACTGCATTAGGATTGAGCGCGATCGAGTGACGATAACAAGTTTCCGCGTCTTCTAATTGTTGCACTTGCACCAACATATTACCCAAGGCTAAATAATCGGCTGCTGTCGGCCAAGTAGGATCGAGATTAAAAGCTTGATACCAATAATTTGCCGATTCTTTTAACTCACCAATATTGCCCAAAACTTTAGCTAAATTGCGATAAGCTTCTGCCCAATCTGGTTTTAAAGAAATCACTTCTTTATAAGCCCCTATCGCGTCCTCTGTTTTACCTTGTTGAACATAGATACTGGCTTGGTTATATAAAGATAGTGCTAATTGTTCTTGATTTTCCCTTACAGACATATTCGGCTACTTCTCCTCAATTCATTAGTATTTTTAGTTTAACATAATCAACGTGATGTTGTCTAAGAAATTTAGTCTTTTGGGGAATCGGGTAAACTTAGAAAACTTGTGCCAGATTTATCACCCTTTCTAGTTGATGTAAATTTACTAGAATATTTTTCTTTTGGGGTGACATATCTTCTTCTTCATTTTCTAACAAATTACCCAATACATGATAATGTTCTAAACCACATAAATTACAGATCAGCCAATAATAATTTAAGACATACATAGGGGAAAAAAGTTCAATGATTTTCGTCCCTCGTTCACAAAAAACCAGATTACTTAACGCGGAGCCATGAGGGGCAATAATCACTTCAGCCTGGGCTATTAAAGAAGCTTGTTCCACCACTGACATCGTTTCTAGGTTAACAGAATAAAATCCCCTTTTCTCTAAGAATTGTATCACATCTTCTTCATTAAGAACCACGCGATAACTAGAATTTTGTCGCCCCAAATAAAGGCGAATTGGTGTCGAGTCTTTCGGAGTATCGTGCTTAATTTGGCACAATTTTTGTTTAAGAAACTGACAACCCCAAGCCGTTATCATCGACTGTCCTCTGGGGGGGACTGAGGGAACAATAACGCGTTTAGCTTGGATATGAGGATTATGACAACTTTCCAGAATTTTTGCGGGTGGTATCCCTAAAATTGAAATTATTTCTTTTTCATAACTTTGCTGATATCGGTTGATTAAAAAGTAGTCTATTTTCTCAAAATTCATGCCACTTTTCTCTAATAAATCCAGGCGGCTAATCACATCAAAGAGCCAATGAAAATAAACAGTTCCTCCCCAACGCACTGATAAAACAGCCACATCACCATCTATTATTTTTACCGGAGAAATTTGCGAGGAAGAAATGACTATTTCCGCACTGCCTGTACAGAGATCCGTAACGAGTTTATCATCAGATGTGATGATCGCGCTAGTGAGTACACCACTGCAAACTCGTCCATTAGGAATTATCCCCACAAAGGCGGAATTGGATTGAATTTCTGATTGGTTAAAAATAAAATTTCCGGTTTCTAAAGGTGGAGAGGTTACTAAAGGTGTTACTTTTTCTGAATAGATATCGATCTTGGTAATTTCAGGATGATTAGAGGCTGTTATCAGTTGTTCTTCATTTAAGAAACCGAAATCTTGTAAAAGTTTCACAGGTAAAATGGGGTTAAACGGATCAATTTTATCGGTTTCTCCTTTTTGTTGTAAAGCCTCTATCACGATATGATATGAATTGGTTAAATCCGGTTGAATTTGCAGGGATTGAAGACTGAACTTGATCGCGTCATCCCACTTCTCTTGTTTCAGGAATATTTGGGCAATTTTTTGATAAAACCAACAGAAATTAGGATCTAATTTTAATCCAGTTTGATAGGCGGATAAGGCAGCTTCAAGTTGACCTTTTTTGGAGAATGCGTCTCCTAAATTTTGATAATACCAAGCTTGATGAGGTGCGAGATCAATGGAATGCTGATAAGCGGCTATTGCCTCCTCAACTTGATCTAATTTATCGAGGACTAATCCTAAGTTATGATAAGGTAAAGACGCATCAGGATCTAATTTGATCGCTTGATGATAACAGCTAACCGCGTCTTCCCATCGTTCCAGTTTTGTTAACGCGAACCCTAAATTGTTATAAATACCAAATATCTGAGAATCAATTTCCTTGGCTTGATTATACACGATGACAGCCTCTTCCCATCGTTCCAGTTTTATTAACGCGAACCCTAAATTATTATAAGCCCAAAAATCCTTAGGATTCAGCGCGATCGCGTCTTGACATTGCCTCACAGTATCTTCCCATTGTACAGTATTTTCCATATTAAAATCCTTCTTTTTTTCGGTTGGGTTGACAAGATATATTAATTTTACTCCAAGGTGATAGACTCAACCCAACCTACTTTATTTGAGCAGGTTGGGTTGAGAATTAAGATATCTTACTTTCACTCAAAGGTAATAGACTCAACCCAACCTACGTTATCTTAGCTAATTCTAGCAAAGATTGAAGTTCTGTTAAATTAATCTGAATATTTTGTTGCACGGGTGCTTTTTCCCTTTCCGTTTCTAGCATCTCCCCAATTAAATAATAATGTTCTAGTTGACAAAGATTAGAAATTATCCAATAGAAACTCGGAATATAACAAGGGGGAAATAACTCTAAAACCTTTGTCCCTGGCTGAGAAAATACTAAATTCGTTAATCCTCCACCATGGGGCGCGACTATTACTTTTGCCGCCCCTAAATATGCCCCTTGCTCCGATACAGATAAGTTTTCTAAAGTCACTGACTTAAACCCATATTTTTCCAACAAACTTATAATTTTATCTTCATTTAAAACCCGCCGATGCACCGCATTTTCCCGACTAATATAAATCCGTTCAGGTAGATCACAAAGATTACGATCGCGTTCTGGTAAAAAAGATTTTTTCAGAAAATCACAGCCCCATTGACAAAGCATAAAAGGCCATTGAATAGAGAGAGAGGGAACTAAGAGAGTTTTTGCCTGAATATAAGGAAAAGCAGAACTTTCGATAATTTTTGAGGGTGGTATTTTCAGACTCGTTAAGGTTTCTATTTCATAGGGTTTCTGATAAGAATTTACCACAAATTTATCAATTTTTTCAATAGTAAAACCACTTTTTTGTAATAAATGAAACCGAGAAATTACATCAAACATCCAATGGAAATAAGCAATGCCTCCCCATCGAATTGATAAAAAAGCGACGGTCTCATCAAAATATTGAATAGGCGGTAAATGGGGAGAAGTTAGTATTAATTCCGCCGAGCCCGTTGACAAATCTGTAACCACTTGATTCTCATCTGTTATCACCCCTGAAATAATACTATCAGCCCAGACTTTTCCCTTAGGAATTTCAGCAATAAACCCGTCACAGGATATTGTCTGAGTTTCGAGAAAATAATTAATCGGTTGACAAGTGTGAGACGTGCTTAAACTCATAGGAGTCTGGGGATAAACATTGATTTTCTTAATCTCTGGATGTTGCTCCGATAAAATTGCCCAATTTTCCGGTAATTGACAAACTTTTTCTGTCCACTTTAAGGGCAGAATTAAATAGTCTAATCTCACTTTTTCATTTTCATCTAAAGGCTCATATTGTTGGAGAATTTTACTTATTTTTAAATAAGAAGGAGAAAAGTCGGGTTTAATTTGCAAGCATTTAATTAAAGTTTCGATCGCGTCTTCCCATTGTCCATTTTCCCAGAAGAGATTTGCCAATATATCGTAATACCAACAAGATTTTGGTTGTAATTCGATCGCGTGTTGATAAGCCCCGATCGCGTCTTCTAATAAACCTTGTTTATGTAAAGAATCCCCTAAATTATGATAAAACCAATCCGTGGGATTAAGGGAAATCGCGTGACGATAAGCCGTGACAGATTCTTGCCAACGTCCTAAGTTAGATAAAGCACAACCTAGGTTATGATAAGACCAAGCAGAATCGGGATTAAGCGCGATCGCTTTTTCATAAGCATTTACCGCGTCCTCCCAGCGTTCCAGTTGCAATAAACCATCACCTAAATGATGATAATGCCAACAATTATTAGAAATTAAATTAACAGTTTTTTCATACATTAAAACGCTTTCTCGCCATCGTTGTAATTTCAAAAAAGCATAACCTAAATTACCACAACACCAAACATTATCTGGGTCAATTTTTAACACGTTTTCATAAATTTCGACGGCATCTTGCCATTGTTCTAATTTTAAATAAGCCACCCCTAAATGATAATACCATTCCGGGTTCGAGTCTAGGCTAATGGCTTCTCGAAAAAGCGCGATCGCGTCATTAAAATTCCCATCAGTCAAACAAATTTGACCTTTTTGAGTTAACTCTAAAACTTTTTTTTCCCAAGATTTAGACACAGACATTTTACTATTGACTCCCGATAAATACCCTAATTAAACTATAACTATAAGCACTTTTGACCCCCCAACCCCCCTGTGGGGCTAGGGGGATCGTTTTTGTACTTCAGATATACCAACCTCGACGGTGGTTGACGTTGTTAATGGCCCCAACCATTCATTTTATTGCTTCTTCCTTCTTCCTTCTTCCTTCTTCCTTCTTCCTTCTTCCTTCTTCCTTCTTCCTTCTGCTTTCATTGAGAAACGCGATAACTCTTATTAAGAATTACCTATTTTATTACTTATTCCCATTAGATGAATTTTGCCCAACGTCGTTTCAACGCGAGAGAGAGTCCATCGCCAATGGGAACTAAACTTAAACGAATACGCGGATCGTTGCGTAATTTTTCATTAAACACTCTAAGAGCCTGAGTATTTTGATCTTGTACTTCTGGGTGGGCTACTTTTCCCGACCATAATACATTATCGATCACGATTAAACCTCCTGTTCTTAATAATTGTAACGATCGCTCGTAATACGCGTGATAATTCTCTTGATCGGCATCAATGAATATAAAATCAAAGGTTTCACCTTGTCCAGTTGCTAATAATTCATCTAAGGTTTGTAACGCGGGCGCTAATTTTAAAGTGATTTTATCCGAGACACCCGCCCTTTGCCAATAATGACGCGCGATCGCGGTATATTCTTCACTCACATCACACGCGATTATAGTACCATCACGGGGAAGAGCTAACGCGATCGACAGGGAACTATAACCAGTAAAAACACCAATTTCTAGGGTTTTTGATGCTCCCATTAATGTTACCAGTAAGGCCATAAACTGACCTTCTTCTGGGGAAATTTGCATTATAGCATAAGGGTGTTTTGCCGTTTCCTCGCGAAGTTTCTTGAGAATTTCTGGCTCCCGTAGGGACACCGATAAGAGATAATCATAAAGTTGGTTATCCAGGCCAAGGGTTTGATTTGACATTTGTGACACCTTTATGCAGCCTCAATGATAAACTTTATCATACCATAAATTTGCACTTATGGCTAGTGGTTGATTTTTTTCTTGGCTTTGAGCTGCTATGATTAAACTAATTCGGTTAATTTCTACGTTTTTTTTGATATTTATTATAACGGCTTGTAATCTTGTTGTGGTAACGAATAAAGACTTGGTAGAAAAGGCGATCGCGCTTCAGATTAATTTATCCCAAGAACAAATAACACAGCAATTTAGGCAAAAGTCAACACCACCCCCTCTAAAAATTAATCGAGTGGTTATTACTGATGTAGAGTCATTAAAATTAGAAGATTTACCAACTTTCCGGGTACGTGGAAGCTATGATTTTACCCTAGAGTATCCCCAAGGAGAAGTCATACACAAACAAAATCCCTATCAAGTTTATTTACAACAACAGAAAGAGGGTAAAACCTGGCGGTTATTACGTCGGCAAAAAAACCAAGGGACTAATGAAACCCAATGGTTTAGTTATTTAATTGAGTAACCTTTGCCTTTTGGGGGTTCGCAAATGTCTAACCCCATCTATACCAAGTCTAAATCTTTCATACAGATTTATAGGGGTAGTGCCTCCGTGCCTACCCGTCTGCGTGCCTACCCGTATCCGTGCCTACCCGTCTGCGTGCCTACTCCTGATTGATTAGGGCAACCACGGGGGGATTGCCCCTACTGATGATTACGCGCTATATTTATACCTTTTTAAGTCGTAAGCGGTAGTATTGTTTCACTTTGTACAGGCAAGATGCCTGTACTACTTTTTTTCTCAAATCCGATAGGGATTGCGATATTCTGATCCACTTGATCAAGTGTCACACTACCTTTCTCTTACCCCGATAACTATTGTCTAAGATGAAAAAAGAACTGAACCAAAAACCGGGTGGATGTCTTGTTACTCCGTTTCTTTAATCCTTTGGGTGGGTTGAGATGCCCGGTTTTTTTTATTTTTAGAGGGGATAAAAATGTATAATTTCGCGGTTTTTAATATAGGCTTTGTCGTCTTATTAATTCTCGTTTTTGGCATTTTGCAATGGTTACATATTGCCGCAGGTAATTTTCTGGATTGGGTAATTGCTATTGCTATTTTTGAATGGCTTGTGTTAATTGTCACTGTTCCCTGGAATATCCATTTTGAGGCGAAACAAGTCTTGGCGGAAGCTGAAGAGTCTCGGAAAAAATCCATTACAGTTGATCAAAAACAAATTCAATATGTAATGATGTTAGCGAATCGTTCTTTAGCGATCGCGCTCGCGCTCCATCTCATTTCCGCGATCGGCTTTTACACCTTAGCCGTTACCGGAATTAGTAGTTTAGGGTATATTACCTGCGCCGCGGCTTTACTCTTAACCTTCCTGCGTCCAGCCATTCGCTTGTATCAATATTTATCCCTGCGACTTTCGATGATTCGTCAAGACTTTTTCTATCCCCGTCAAGATACGATAGAATTACGATCGCGCATGGAAACCTTAGAATTTCAAGTCCAAAGTTTAAGAGAAAAATTTAATAGTGATAATCCCAATTCTTGGGTATCAAATCAAGAACAACAATGGCAAATAACCCGAACCACATTAACTCGTTTAGCCGCGTCCATTGAAGATTTCAAATCCACCAATGACGCGGAACATCAAAAATTAGCCAGAGACTCCGTAAACGCGATCGCGCAACTTACCACCGATAGTCAAGTCCTCAATAATGTCCGTGAAATCATTCGTTTCTTTAAAGAAGCTTAAGGAAGAAGGAAGAAGGAAGAAGGAAGAAGGAAGAAGGAAGAAGGAAGAAGCGCAAGAAAGAAGAAGGAAGAAGGAAGAAGGAAGAAGCGCAAGAAAGAAGAAGGAAGAAGGAAGAAGGAAGAAGGAAGAAGGAAGAAGGATGAAGGATGAAGGATGAAGGAAGAAGGAAGAAGGAAGAGGGGGAAAGCTGAAACTTAACACTTGACGGATTTTCCCCGTGAAACCTAACAGCTTGACAAGGTAGGCTCTGCCTCTTATCTCCTTCCTCATATCAAGTCTCCAAAAGGCGTGTTGTTGTGACCAGATCAAGTTATGCTTAACCTCTAGTAGTTTTGGCATACTTGCCCCTAAAACTACAAACTGTATCATCTGTAACAAAACAACCCCTCTTGGCGGTGATATCAAAAGGTGTCATGCTAATTACGGCATCTCTATAAGTAGTAAGAGTCAGGAGCAAAGAAATTGAAGAAGATTGAAGCTATTATTCGCCCTTTTAAACTTGACGAAGTAAAAATTGCCCTCGTCAACGCGGGCATCGTCGGGATGACGGTTTCTGAAGTGAGAGGTTTTGGACGTCAAAAAGGCCAAACCGAGCGTTATCGTGGTTCGGAGTACACCGTTGAGTTTCTCCAAAAACTCAAGGTGGAGGTTGTTGTGGAAGATAACCAAGTTGATATGGTTGTTGACAAAATTATCTCCGCGGCTCGTACAGGCGAAATTGGCGACGGTAAGATTTTTATCTCCCCCGTCGAGCAAATCATCCGTATCCGTACTGGTGAAAAGAATCAAGAAGCCATTTAAGATTGTGAAAATTTCCCGTCAAGCTAACGCGATGATGGGAAATTTTCACAAAAGGGAAAATATCTCTGCCATTTTTTATTTTTCTTTTTTTAATTGTGGCAGTTGGGGGAGGAGTTTTTCAAAGGCTAAACCGCGATGGGACACCGATCGCTTTAATTCTGGACTCATTTCGGCAAAAGTCTTCTGATGTTGTGGAATATAAAAAATGGGATCATAACCAAATCCCCCACTCCCGCGAGGGGCTTCTAATATTTCCCCTTGACAAATTCCTTCAACTTGTAAAGCAATCGTACCATCGGGACGAGCGATCGCGATAGCACAAATAAATTGAGCTTTGCGATTCGTTTCGTCCCCTAATTCCTTTAAAAGTCTTTCAATTCTTTCTTGATCCGTAGCAGCATATCGGGCAGAATACACTCCGGGGATACCATTTAACCCATCCACACAAAGCCCTGAATCATCCGCGATCGCCCATTTTCCCATCGCGTTTGCCACTCCAGAAGCTTTCTGACAAGCATTCTCTAAAAAAGTCTCCCCGCTTTCCTCAATTTCTAAATCATCGGGCTTTAATTCCAACTGCCACTCACCATCATTTAAGTAAGCTTGCATTTCCCGTAATTTACCCGGATTACTGGTAGCCACAACCAGAATTTTCGCTTCACTCATAATATTAATAATCTACTACAATAGTTAATCTTTTTGTCCGTTGGGTTGACTTCTTACTACTCTTATTTTTGGGGAAATAAAATTAACCACAAAGGCACAAAGGCACAAAGTTAAGATTTCCGGTTGTTGCCTTGACTTCGAGATAGAGTAATTCTCTTGACAGGGGAAATAAAATTAACCACAAAGGCACAAAGGCACAAAGGGCTAATTTTCCATCACTTTCCGGTTCACTTGGTGCTGTTGTCAATCCCATCTATTCTTATTTTTGGGGAAATAAAATTAACCACAAAGGCACAAAGCCACAAAGTTAAGATTTCCAGTTGTTGGGTTGACTGACCGATAGAGAAACTCTCTCGACTGGTTATTTTGTCAACCCAACCTACTCTTATTTGTGGGAAATAATCGGAGATTAAGTATTACCCATTTGCCCAATTTTTTGCCCATTCTAAGATTTTATGGACTAATTCTAGGGTTGCGGCTTCACAATATAATCGTAAAACGGGTTCCGTACCACTAAAGCGAATTAATAACCAGCTTCCATCTTCTAATCGCAATTTATACCCATCTATGGTATTACAATCAATTACTTTTAATCCCGCGACTTCTCCTAAGGGATTATTCGTTAATTGATTGACTAAGCGCTCTCTCTCGGCCATACTCGCGAGGTGAATATCAACGCGATCGTACTCGGATTTAAACCCGGTTTTTTCTTGCAATTGTCGGTAAATTTCACTTAAGTCTTTACCCGATTGCACCACGGCTTCTAAGACATATAAGGCTGATAATAACGCGTCTCGTTCAGGAATATGGGTTCCATAACCAACTCCTCCCGATTCTTCTCCCCCGATTAAGACTTTGGTTGTTAACATCCGATCCGCGATATATTTATATCCGATCGCGGTTTCAAAGACGGGCATTTGATAGAGATTCGCGACTTTGGGCATTAAATCAGAACCGCTAATAGTTTTAATGACTTCTCCACTAAAACCCCGTCGTGTTACCAAATGTTCGATTAAAACCGGAATTAAAATTTGAGAAGTTAAAAAATTACCTTCCCCATCTACTGCCGCGATGCGATCACTATCCCCATCAAATACTACACCAACTTTTAAACCCTCTGTCTCATAATTTTTAATATCTTCTAAAAAAGTCCCCTGATAACGAGGTAAGGGTTCCGGCGCGGTTCCATCAAATAAGGGATCGCGATTACTATTAACTTCTTTAATACTAATCCCTAAAATTTGTTCTAAACCTCCCGCGGCTGCCCCGTGCATCACATTGGCAAAAACTGTTAATTTTCCTTCCTTAATTGCGTCTTGAATTAAGCTAATATTAACCATTTTTTGCAGGGTTTCGCAATAGCTTGGCCAAGGATTAAAGATTTCTAATTTCCCTGGTATCTCGGCAAGAGCCACTGGATTTTCTAATTCGGCTTCGATTTGGTGCGTGATTTCGGGTGATACAGATCCCCCAAATCCCCCCTTGACTTTTAACCCTAAATATGCACCCGGATTATGACTCGCGGTGAGGACGATCGCGCCTAGGGCCTCCCGTTGATACGCGGCTAAACTAAAGGCGGGAGTAGGCGCGTAGGTGTCAGTTAATAGGACATCAAATCCTACGGCTTGGATGGCTTCTGCGGCTCTACGGGCGAAATTTTCGGCTAAAAAACGGCGATCGTGTCCGACAATCACCGTGCGATTTTTGGCTGTATTCCCATAGACTTTTTCTAATACCTGCGCCGCGATCGGGGCTACTAAAGCCACGCGATCGAAGGTAAAATCATCGGCAATAATGCCCCGCCAGCCATCAGTCCCAAACTTGATCGGTTGACTCATAATAAAAAATCCTTAATACAAAATCCAAAACAGAAAATAGAGAACAAACATGAGCTATTCTCTATTTTCTTCTATAGGATAGAGAAGCGATCGGGCTTCCTCGAAGTTTTAGCTTAGGAGTACATCAGAAGTAAATTAGAAGAAAGCCGGTTGATGACGAATTAAGTTAAGAAATTCTTCGCGAGTTTTGTGATCATCGTCGAAGCGACCTAACATGGCACTGGTGACAGTCCAAGAACCGGGTTTTTGGACTCCACGCATCGCCATACACATGTGGCTGGCTTCAATAACAACCGCGACCCCTTGGGGATCTAAAACCGTTTTCACCGCTTCCGCGATTTGACGGGTGAGACGTTCTTGCACTTGCAAGCGACGCCCATACATTTCCACAATACGAGCTAATTTGCTTAAACCGATAACTTTTTGATTGGGAATATACGCGACGTGGGCCCGTCCCATAAAAGGTAATAGATGATGTTCGCAAAGGCTAAAGACATGAATATCACGCACTAATACCATCTCATTGTGACCTTCGTCAAAGATGGCACCATTTACCAGTTCCTCTAGGGACTCTTCATAACCGCGGGTGAGAAATCGCATCGCTTCCGCGACTCGTTTGGGGGTTTTCAGTAAACCTTCGCGTTCGGGATCTTCCCCTACTCCTAATAAGATCGTTCGCACCGCGTCTGTCATTTCTTCAAACCCGACTTCTGTGGAGGTGGGTACTTCTGATTCGTGACCATTTGAGGTGCTACGATCAGGACGAGTTGAGAGATTATTCAGAGTCAATAAGTCTTTGGGATTCGTACCGCGAGAAGCAATAGTCATAATGTTGATATGTGAGTGAAAGACACAACCAATAGCAATTAAAAATTAAAGGCATTCGCATTTAATTTTTATTTTTTTTTTTCAATCTTTAAAAGGTTCCCATCGCGGGCATGAGGGTCAATTCGTCAATCACTGCACCCGGAGGTAGCTGGACTGTATGTAAAATTGACTGGGCAACCATTTCCGGGGTTAACATCGCGCCGCGATCAAAGTCGGCTTTTACGGTTTCTGTATCCCAGATGGAAGTATTTACAGACCCCGGGCAAAGGGCACTTACTCTGATGCCATAGGGGCGTTCTTCCATCGCGAGGGTTTTGGAGAGAGCCATGAGACCGAATTTACTAACGCAATAGACTCCCCAATTGGGAAAAACTTGACGCCCCGCGACGGAAACAATATTGATAATGGTGCCTCCCTGGCGCGCCCGCATTCCAGGTAAGATTCCCTGGATGCACTGGAGGACACTGGTGAGATTCAAGTCCATGACGTGCTGCCAGTCACTTAGGGAGACATCTGCAAGGTTTCCGGTGTAACCCATTCCCGCATTGTTCACCAGGATATCTATGGGCCCAAACTCTTGCTCGATGCCGGCGATGCCCTCTCGTACCTCCGCAATATTAGTTAAGTCCAAGGGATAAGCACTTGCCCGTACCCCATGTTGCCTTGCTACTTCTGCAACGGCTTCTAATTTGTCCGGTGATCGGCTCACTAACGCGACATGAATGCCTGCATTGGCAAACGCGATCGCGGTGGCTTTGCCAATACCACTGCTTGCCCCTGTGATTAAGGCCCGTAAAGATGGCTGAGAAGTCATGGAGTCTGCCCGGTTTTTTGGGTTCAGTGGCTTTCCCCTGTTTGGGTGAATAGCAACTGTTAAGATTTGTTACCAAACTGATTATACCATTATGGGGATCTAGGATTTTGATACTAGGCAGACATTTCTGAGAAAATCCCCATATTACGAAATTTTTGATAACGCAGTTCCCGTCTTTCTTGGCTTGTCAGTTGACTAAGTTCTGTTAAATTAGTTAACAAAGTTTGTTTGAGGTGTTCGGAGGCTTGGAGGGGGTTAAAGTGAGCTCCCCCGATGGGTTCAGGGATAATTTCATCTAATATTCCCAGGTTTTTCAGATCCGGCGCGGTAATTTTCAGGGCTTCCGCGGCTTGGGGGGCTTTTGACGCGTCTTTCCACAGGATCGCGGCGCAAGCTTCGGGAGTCGCGACGGTATAGACTGAGTATTCTAACATGAGGAGACGATCGCCGACTCCGATACCGAGAGCTCCACCGGAACCCCCTTCACCGATGACGGTACAAATAATGGGAACATCGAGGCGAAACATTTCACGCAGATTATACGCGATCGCTTCTCCTTGACCTAATTTTTCGGCTTCCACTCCGGCCCACGCGCCCGGGGTATCAATAAAAGTTAATATCGGCATTCCAAAGCGATCCGCGTGTTCCATTAAACGCATGGCTTTACGATAACCTCCGGGGGTTGCCATGCCAAAGTTACGCGCTACATTATCTTTAGTATCACGGCCTTTTTGATGGCCCAGCATCACGACGGGACACCCATTGAGACGGGCTACTCCACCCACTAACGCGGGATCGTCATAACCCACGCGATCGCCATGTAATTCGATCCATTCGTCCGTAATGGCTTGAATATAATCTAGGGTACTAGGGCGACGGGGATGACGAGCCAATTGGAGTCGCTGCATGGGGGAGAGACTAGAGAAAATCTCTTGACGTAACTGGTTAGCACGGGACTCTAATTGGCGAATTTGATCGGAGACATCCACCCCATTTTCTTTGGCGAGTTCTCGAATTTGGTTAATGCGGTTTTCTAACTCTGCCAGGGGCTTCTCAAAGTCTAGGAGGACGGTTTTTCGGTCAGGGTTTGGCACGCTCAGAACTTCTCTAGGATGCAAATCAGTTGACACTCTCACCCCCTTAGAGGATGAGATTCTTAAGAGATTTCACTCTTAATACCCCTATTACTAGGGTTCCAGGGCGCAATCCTTGTGCCATAAAAGCAGTCTGCTATCCTTGTCTTTCAACAAGCTCCTCTGGCGTGACTTCCCCTCAGTCCGAGGGCAGGTTTTAATGTCTTATACTGACAAGATTGATGATAGCACATCAATAAATTAATTTCACTGTGATTCAACTCCCAAGACCTATCCCACCCCTGGAAGGGAGATCGGCTGGCGGCACTGTCAATATTTTGTCAATTTAATATCGTACCTTCTCTGGTGTCATAATGGGTGTTTAGATTTGAGATTCAGGTTTTTCGATGGTCAAAGTTGAGAAATCGGGTTTCTGCTTTGAGATAATTGCCTAAAATGACCATTTTTAGTCAATCAACCTGGTTTCTCAGACCTATCTCCCAATCCGAAATGCAAAATCAAAAATGCAAAATATACAATGAGAATATGCCTACAGAATCTCAATCTCGTATCAAACCCGCGGATTTATTTAAAGAGGTTGCCCCTGATGATGTCCCCACTCTCCAATTAACAACGGTGGAGGCGTTAATGGCTATTTCTGTGTTAGCGGTGGCCGCAGATGGTCATTTGTCCGAACATGAAAGACAAACCTTAATGACGAATCATACTCGTTTTTTTAGTGACAATCCACAAGAGCAGTTTCAAGATTTTTTTAAACACGTCTTGGATTTAATTAAGGCCTATGAGTCGGGGGAGGTTTTTGCCGCGGCTAAGAAGACTTTAAGCCCTCTTTTGAAGGAAACCGCTTTCGCGATCGCGACGGATTTAGTCTTAGCTGATGGTGTGTTTACCCCGGAGGAAAAGAAATTTTTATTGCAATTGTGGGATGCTTTAGAAATTCCTGATCCCAATGGTCAAAAAATCATTGATGCTATGGTAACGAAAAATTGTCGTTATAAAATGATTACTGACAATCACTTTCAACCTTGAATAATGGGAAAATACCGATATTTTAATTATGTAATTTTCTCGCTCACCTAGGGATTTGTCTGGTCTATTTCTGTAACATTTATCTTTTTCAACAACACTATGAATAGGGAACCCAACACTTCTAGCACTAATGCTTTTTTTGAAACGATACCCCATGAAAAAACGAGTTTAGTTCTGACACCATCACAGGCTTTAATGGCTATTTCTGTCTTGGCTGTTATGGTTGATAAAGATTTATCGGAACCGGATAAACAAACTCTTTTTTCTAATTTAATTCGGCTCTTTAGTTCTTATTCTAGTGAGGAGTTTAAAACTCTGTTTCAAGGGGTTTTTAGTCTGCTAAAAAAATATTCTACTTCCGAGGTTTTTACCGCGGCAAAAAAAACTTTGACTCCTGAGTTACGACAAACCGCCTTCGCGATCGCGACGGATTTAGTCTTAGCTGATGGTTGGATGAGTCCAGAGGAAAGAAATTTGTTATTTCAATTATGGCATAGTTTAGAGATTCCTGATCACATTGGGGAAAAAATTTTGGAGGTGATGTTAATCAAAAATTGTTGGGATCAGGAGGAAAATCATGCTTAATATCTCCCGATAAGGCAGGGCTGTTTCATTCTTCCATAACCCGTCTCTTACTCAAGTCCCTGTCTTATAGCAAAAGTCGGTTAAAACCGACTGAAATACTAATATAGCAATTAGAAAAAGGCACGATCAACACTAAGAAATATGATATTACCACTAAGGCACGATCGACACTAAGACTTATGGTATTACCACTAAGGCACGATCGACACTAAGACTTATGGTATTACCACTAAGGCACGATCGACACTAAGACTTATGGTATTACCACTAAGGCACGATCGACACTAAGATTTATGGTATAGCCTTTCGACTAAAGATGGAGTATGCAAAAACCCAGTGTTGTCAAGCGTTTTAAGTTTAAATGAATACCTCATCTATCCCAGAAGTGCTATACTTTATTAAATTTTTATTCTTCATCAGTTAATTCTAGCTGTTATCCCTGATGATTTTACCACATTTTGTCACATTTTAGAAGGAACGATCGCGTATTTATCCGATTAAGCAATTAGTGACAATTCTTTCTATTCCTAAATTAATTAACTGTTGTAAATCATGTCTATCATCCACCGTCCAAACCACAATATCGACTCCTAAATCACGACTTCTTTCGATTAATGATGGATTTTTTAATAACACATGATATTCACTACTAATAAGTTTGTCTCCACTCTTGACAATTTGCTCTAATTGTGTTAAGTAAACATCCTCATTGGCCACAATATGACCAATGATAAACTCTGGAGAGACTTGACGGAATTTCTCTAAGAATTTCTCATTAAAGGAGGTGATAATACATTTGTCTTGTACGCCTTCATTGATGATAAGATTGACTAAGTTTTCGATGTCTGATATCGACCATTCATAATAGGGTTTGACATCAAAATAGAGATATTTTTTCACTTTTTTGAGGGTTTTTAAGGCTTCGGCAAAACTGGGTATTTTTTCCTGAGAAAATTCCGGGTTAAACCATGTACCTGCATCTATTTGTTGCAATTCTTCCCAGGTTTTTTCTCTTACTTTGTCAAAGTTTCCTGTGATTCTATCTAATTTTTGATCGTGAAAAATAATCGGCATTCCATCGGCGGATAATTGCAAATCAAATTCGATAGAATCTGCATTATGCGCGATCGCGCTCTGAAAGGCGCTCATGGTATTTTCGGGCGCGATCGAGGAGAAACCACGATGGGCGATAATTTCAAGAGTCATAATTTTGTGCCTGTAAAAATTGAGCTACTGTTTGATTAAAAGTTTCTGGGGCTACCAAAAAAGCCCAATGATTGCCGGGGACTTTTTTAATAGTAAGATTCTTTAAATAAGTATGATAGGGTTTCATTTGAAAATCAAAACGGTTGACTCCTTTTTCGGATTGAACAAATAAAGTCGGGATATCAATTATATCGGTTAACCCTGGCACTTCCATGACTTCATTAAACATTTGATTTCTCGCGGGAATAATAAATTTACTCCCCCATCTCCCATCCGGTTTTTCTTCCATATTACTTTGAAACACTTCTTGTTGTAAATCACTCCATCCGGTAAACTCCCCCGACTGTTTCGCGATGGCTTCTGCTTCTGCTAATGTGGCAAAAGGTCCCATACATTTAAGACAGTCTAATTTACGATAAAGGATGGGTAAGGTTAATTTCATGATCGCGGGAAGTTTGGTAATAAAAATCGGATCGACTAAAATCATACTCCCAAATTTCCTGGGGTTTTGTTTAGCCCAAATTGGTGCTAATTTTCCCGCCCAAGAATGTCCTAAAATATGGGCATTTTCCCAGTTTAAATGATTCATTAATGCTTCTAAATCAGCGATCGCGTCTTGAAAGAGATATCCTTGATTGGGTTTACTACTTTCACCATGTCCTCGAATATCAGGCGCGATGATATGATAGCGATCGCGTAAATAATTGCCTAAACTTGTCCAAACGATCGCGTTATCTGCTAAACCATGTAAGAGTAATAAACGGGGTAGTTTAGCTGGTGCGGTTTGGGGTTTCCATTCCAGATAAGAGAGGGTGATATCGGATAATTTTAAGGTATGACGGGATGGATTCATAAATCAGAGTTATGGACGGTTTTGTGAGTTGAGATGAGTATAACATGATAACGCGATCGCGTTCGGGAAAAGTGACGCGATCGTGTTTCTGGAAAATTTAGGTTAAGTCATCGGGGTTAATACCCATTGAGCGCAATTTTTCCGCGAAAAGGCGCGATCGTGTTTCGGCTTCTTCCGCCCGTTGTTGCACCTCATCTAATTGTTGTTCTTTTTGCTCTAATTGTTGTTCTTTTTGCTCTAATTGTTGTTCTTTTTGTTCTAACATTTGAGAGATTTCTAAATAGGAGAAAAATCGAGAATTATCGGGGCGATAAATCTCAAATTTATCTCCTGAAGGCTCAAAACGAATCCCTAAAAGAGGACTTACCCAAGAAGTAATTGAGGGAATTATCTCTAATCCATACTCCCCTCGTAACCAACCCCAAAATTGGTTATTTTCCGGGTTATAAATGTAATATTCTTCTACCCCATAGCGTTCATAAAAAATCAATTTACGCTCCATTTCATGGGGTTTATTACTGGGAGAAAGAATTTCAAATACCACTTGGGGAGCAATATTCTCCTCTTCCCATTGTTTATAGGAACCGCGATCGGCTTTTCCTCTTCCCAAAACTACCATGACATCAGGAGCATTAACAATATGTGGTTTTCCTTCTACCGGATACCAAAATAAATCTCCCGCGACAAATACATTGGGGTTATCCGCATATAACCAGTCTAAATTCTGCTGAATTACTAAAATCCAGTGAAACTGTTTTGTATTATTTGCCATTGGTTGTCCATCACTATCAGGATAGATTACCTCTGTTTGAGTAGGTGCATTTATTATTGAAACCATAATCTCAAACCTTCACAACTACATCTCGATTTTATCATAAATATCGCGTTTTTCCCTGGAATGGGGTACTACTTTTTTCGGGGCAATCCCGCCGTGGTTGCCCCCATTGATTCGTGGTTGCCCACATTGATCAGGGGTAGGCACAGGGGTACTACCCTACAAATGATTTAGACTTGCTATATGATCAGAGAGAGAAACAACAATATTATCTCTCTTGTCAAATGCAACCTACATTTGCTGACATCCGTGCGGCTTTTCAACGAATCTGGGGTTATGATGATTTTCGATCGCCCCAAGGGGAAATTATTTCTACTTTATTATCACGCCAAGATGCTCTGATTATTATGCCCACGGGAGGCGGAAAATCGATCTGTTTTCAACTTCCGGCTTTATTACAAACGGGTGTTACTTTAGTGATTTCTCCCTTAGTCGCGTTAATGGAAAATCAAGTGCAAGAATTACAAGTAAAAAATCTGCCCGCGGCTACTATTCATAGTCAAATTCCTAAATCTCAAAAACGCCAAACTCTCCAAGCTTTACAACAAAATAAATTACGGTTACTCTATCTTTCTCCTGAAACTTTACTGAGTCCCCCTATCTGGGAAATTTTGACTCAACCCCGATTAGAAATTAATGGTTTAATTTTAGATGAAGCACATTGTCTGGTACAATGGGGTGATACTTTTCGACCTGCTTATCGTCGTTTAGGCGCGGTTCGTGCCGCGTTATTAAAGACTAAACCCGTCGGTAGTAAAATCCCGATCGCGGCTTTTACTGCAACAGCAGATCCCCAAGCCCAAAAAACCATTAAACAAGTATTAGAATTAGAAAACCCGGAGCAATTTTTACTCAATCCCTATCGGGCAAATTTATACTTAAAAGTGCAAAGAGTTTGCACTCCCAGATCCCGACGAGAAAAATTATTAAACTTCATTAAATCTCACCAACAAGAAACCGGATTAGTCTATGTGAGAAGTCGTCAAAATAGTGAAAAATTAGCCGAATGGTTAGAAGAAAAAGGTTATGAAACAGCACCCTATCACGCGGGATTAAGTGCCGAAGAAAGACGGGAGATCGAAAACGCGTGGTTAAGGAATAAAATTCAATTTGTTGTCTGTACTTCCGCCTTTGGCATGGGAATTAATAAACCGGATGTGCGATGGGTTGTCCACTTTCACTCGCCTTTATTATTATCAGAATATATCCAAGAAGTGGGAAGGGGTGGAAGAGATGGTAAAAAAGCTGAAGCTTTAACTTTAGTCAGTGAGCCGACGGGGTTATTAGATCCTGAAGATAAACAACGATCGCGCTTTTTTGAAGAGCAACAGAAAACCCTTTATCAAAAAGCGCAAATCATCAGCCAAAAATTACCCAAACAAGGGCATATCGAAACCGTTACTCAACAATTCCCCGAAGGCGCGATTGCCCTGTCGATATTACATAGTAATAATCAATTAAATTGGCAAGATCCCTTTAATTATCAAATTAAAGTATCATCAGCAAATCACAACTGTCAAAAACTTAACCATTTAGCCGTGGCACAAATGAGTCAATATCTCAATATAAATAACTGTCGCTGGCAATTTTTATTACAAGCCTTTGGATTTAACCAAGAAGCCAAATTAATGAAATGTGGACATTGTGATCGCTGTCAAAAATCATAAAATCAGACGAGTTATGCAGAAACCGGGTTTTTTCACCAAAATACTTAGTTTAAACTTTCAATCTCGGTTAAAAACCCGGTTTCTTTGGTTGGAATAGATACAATAGATACGATCGCGGCTATAATCAATCAAATAGATCATCAATCAGGATCAGTCCCGAAAGATATCATCGGCTTATCTGAGTCTCAAATTATCCGTCAAATTTGGGAGTATCTCATTTTTGTAAATTGGTAGTGGGAGCGGAGATATCCCTATTAGATCCCGCCGGGAGCTCTCCGCTCCCACTACAGTTTTTTTTGCTTCTTTGAGATGCTTCCTCAAAATTCCCCTCTTACCCCGAAGGCATTACCCGATCAGGCAATTCCCAGAAAAGTTTTTGGTGGTTAAACACTCATTTTGTGTTGTAAGTTGCTAATTGTTAGGGAATTTTAGCCTAACTTAGAAACATTATACGCGATCACTCTTCAGAGTAGATAAAAAAATAAAATGATTTGTAACAACTTCAGTGAACCCATTTTGCACTTATTAAGCGTCTCCCCTTCTCACGGTGAACCGGAAACCATTCTGAGTACCATCTATGAGCATAGCTCCGATGGCATTTTTATTCTTGAACCCGTCTCCTTGGAAACATCCCTTGACACCTATTCTCCACCCTCCCATTTAAGCACAACCCTGACTCATTCCCAGCCAGACGCGATCGACTTTCGTTTTCTCTTTGCCAATCGTACTTATCTACAATTATTATCCCTCGATCCGCACAAAATAATCGGGCGATCGCTACAGGAATTTATCCCCGAAGTTATCCGTCGTCCATTAGAGCACCATTTGATGACTTGTTTACAACAAAAAAACATTAATTCCTATCAACAAACCTTTACCACCGAAGAAGGAGCGATCGAACGACTGCTAACCCTTTCACCCATACTCAACCACGAAGGAAAAGTATCAAAAATTGTTGGTATTTGTCAGAACATGATCGAACTTTGTGTACTCATTCATCACCAAAGATATCGCAATTTTTTCGAGAATGCCGTCGCGGGAATTTATCAAACAACACCCGACGGACACTATCAAATAGTTAATCCTATGTTAGCCCGTATTTATGGTTATGAATCTCCCCAAGAACTTATTACTACTATTAATGATATCGCCCATCAACTGTATGTAGATCACCGTCGTCGTGACGACTTCCGATTATTAATACAAGAAAAAGGAGCAATTTGGGGATTTGAATCCCAAGTTTATCGCAAAGATAAAAGCATTATTTGGATTTCCGAAAATGGTCGCGCCATCTGGGATGCCAAAGGAGAAATAATTGCTTATGAAGGTACTGTTGAAGATATTACGCAACGCAAACAAGCAGAAGAAGAACTTTGGCGACGAGATAAATTACTTCAAGGTGTCGCGAAAGCGATGCACCATTTATTAACCGATCGCGATCACAACGCGGCCATTTTAAAAGCCTTAGCAACTCTGGGGGAAGTCACAGAAGTTGATCGCGTCTATATTTATGAAAGTCAATTACCCTCTGATTCCAAGACACCGATTTTAACCCTGCGTTTTCAATGGATCAACCCATCATCAGAAAATGAATCCACCTCTAAATTTACCAAAAGAATCACCTCTCAATTAGGATTAAGTCAATGGAGTAAGATTCGAGAAAATTATCCCATAGTAACGCATTTTTTGAAAAATTTATCCCAGGAAGAACGACAAATATTAGAACAAGAAAAATTATTAGAACAGTTAATTATACCCATTCGAGTCGATAAAAAAACTTGGGGTTATCTCAGTTTTGATGAAGGCTCTTATCCACAAAATTGGTCCGAAGGAGAAGTCTCTATTTTAATGGCAATAGGTGATAGTATTGGCGGAGCCCTTCAACGTCAAAAAACCGAAGCCTTGATTCGTTATCAAGCCTTACATGATCGCTTAACGGGTTTACCCAACCGCACCCTATTGAATGAAAGATTAAGTCAAGCCTTACAAAAAGCACGTCATGGCGGTACTAATTTTGCTTTAATGTTTCTTGATTTAGACTACTTTAAAGACATTAATGATACTTTAGGACACGCGATCGGCGATCTTCTCCTACAGTCGATCGCCAAAAGACTAACAGCCTCTCTACGCGATGGTGACATCGTTGCCCGCTGGGGAGGGGATGAATTTATTATCCTGTTAAGCAAAATTTATCGCGAAAAAGATGCCGTGACAATTGCCCAAAGAATACTAGATATTTTACACCCTCCGTTTGATTTAGCCGGTCATCAAGTTACTATTGGTTGTAGTATTGGCATCGCGCTTTATCCCGAAGACGGCGAAGATACTGAAACCTTAATGAAAAAAGCCGATACAGCTTTATATCGTGCCAAAGATAGTGGTAGAAACAACTATCAATTATGAAAGAAGGAAGAAGGAAGAAGGAAGAAGGAAGAAGGAAGAAGGAAGAAGGAAGAAGGAAGAAGGAAGAAGATGGGGTGCATCTCAAGGTCCCCAAAAAAACTGTAGTGGGAGCGGAGATCTCCGGGCGGGATCTAATAGGGAGCGAGACGTTTGTGCTGAGTGCTACGCACACGCTACGCGAACGCACAGGCTACGCCAACCCACTACCAATTTACAAAAATGAAATGCTCCCAAGAAGATGTTTGATGGAGCAACAATCCATCCATCTGTGTTTATCTGGGTTTATCGCGGTAAAAAAAACAGAATCTGCTATAGCATTAGCAAAAAACATCTTAAACCCCAGAAATTTCTTCCACTTTTTCCTCACTTTCCACCTCACTTACCAGAGAATTAGCTAACACGAAAACCGTTGATTCATCCTTCTCGAAATTTTCCGAATAAATCTCTTGTTTAGGTAACTCACAATAGAGAAACTCATGGGAAACTCTTTCCCATTCATCAGGAGACGCGATCGCGTCAGTTGTCGTCTCAACATCAACATCAACCCCCATTTGATGCAAATTCAAACTGTGATGTGTAGTGCGACGATTGACACATTCTACCAACCAAGCACTTAACCCCACCGCGGCCATTAAAGGTAAAACAATACGATAATCACGAGTTAATTCAAATAACAATAAAATCGACGTTAACGGAGCTCTAGCACTACCCGCCAAAACCGCGGCCATTCCCACCATTGCATAGGCCGGAGGTCCCGCAATATGTCCATTTAAAGCAGGTAACATTTCTAAAAATAACCCATAGGCAGAACCCAAAGACGCGCCTAAAAACATCGCGGGAGCAAAAATACCACCCACTAATCCACTTCCTAAACTCAAAGCCGTCATTAATAACTTTGCCCCTAACAACAAAATTAATAACGGTAAAGAAAATTTCACATCTTGAAGCATCGCTTCAACCGTTTCGTAACCCACTCCCATAACTTGCGGTAATTGTAACGCGACTAACCCCACGATCGCGCCTCCCATAATAGGATGAATATATCGAGGAATACGCGCCAACCAAGTCAAACCGCGAACGTGGCCTTGAAAACAACTCTCCGCGAATTGAATCGCTTCCGTATAAGCTAAAGAAACCCCACTTGCTAATAACCCTAACCCCATATAAAGAGGTAATTCCCAAGAAGTACGCACATCATAAATAGGCAAAGCAAACGCGGGTTGAGCCCCCAAAAAAATCTGGGCAATTAAAGCCGAAATCACCGCGGCTAATAAGACAACACTAACAGAAGAAGTCGCGAAGGTACTTCCTAATACCACTTCCAAGGCAAAAAACACACCCGCGATGGGAGCATTAAAACCCGCAGCTAACCCCGCGGCTGCCCCCGCGCCTAAAAGTAACCGTTGACGCTCTAAGGGAAATTGCCATATTTGGGCTAATAACATCCCAAAATTCGCGCCTATTTCGACGCTCGGAGCTTCGGGTCCCAAAGACGCGCCAGTACCCAAAGATACAGAAGCCGCGACCATTTTCGTAATAGGTTTCAAAGGAGAAAGTTCTTGCAAACCTTGGGAAGCCGCGATCAAAGAAGACATATTCGGTCCAAAGTCCCGATAATGCCAACGCATTAAACCTATGATCAAACCCCCCAGGGCAGGAATACAGGCTAATGTCCAAGGCCCCCAATTACCGATCACCCCCATCAAGTCTGCCATTGTCAGGGTTCTAATGAAGTGAATCAGGTAATGAAACGTCACAACCCCTATCCCTGTCATACCACCGATAAGTACCGAATTGACTAATAACAGTGTTTCTGGGGAAGGATGGAAACGTGAGAGTAGATGTCTAAAACGGAAGGGAGAGGAAAAATTAGAGACGAGGGGGAGAAGCGCGGGTGTTTCTCCTTGGCCTCCTTGTCTGTCTTTCAGTGCGTTTAGAGGAGGGATCGCGGTCATTGCCGAAGGGTTTCTCTTTCTAGGAGTCTTAGATTTATGTTAACTTTTATTTACCTGTTTTCATTTTCTGAGATTAATCCTTTTTTGACAAGGATTTTTTTCGGTATTCAAGGGGAAATATTGCGGCGGTTTTCCCTTTGAGATGTCCGAGGGGATCACCCTTCTTCGGGAAATGTAACAAAAAGCACAAAATATTCACCGAAGTGGCTATGGCACTCCGAAGAAGAAAGTCCGAAGAAGGCAGAAAGAAGGAACCACAAAGGCACAAAGGCACAAAGGAAGAGGGAATCTCAATCAAGTAGAGTTTATTTGCTAGGGACACGGCAGTACCCTGTCCCTATGTAGCAATTGTTCTTAGCTATAAATTACTTTTTAGCCAATGGTTGATTAGGGGAAATTCGCTTTCTTTCTCCAGTTACAATCATTAGAGGATCACCAATAGTCGTAATTTTCCAAGGCGGGGATTCAATTGTACGCGCCGCGATCAGAAAAGGAATTGATTGCTCCAGACGCTCTACCATAATTTTCGGAGGAACAAACGCGGTTAAATAGGGTTCATCCACACTCCCCACATAAGCATAGACACCATTATCTAACCATCGACCCGCGATCGTATTTTTATTATCGGGAGTGGTGGCGGAAAAACTGTGAAGAAAGTGCATAGCAGCCGGATATCTAAGTTGGGGAATATTATCCACTGTCGCATCTTTATCACCGACAAAGAATTTATCGGGTGTTCCCTTAGAATTGATCCAAATCAAATCAAAATCCCAGGGCAATTTACTTAATTTTAACCAATTTTTTAAGTTAGTTTCTGGTTTTTGGAATAAAAATACATCAAATCCCATACTGTTTAACTGGGTTTGCGCCGATTGCATTTCGTATAATTTCCAAGGTTCTTCTTCATTATAGCTATTATAAAGTAAAGCTGTGTTTGGCTCTATAAAAATAGCTGACATTGCCTGATATAAAGCTCGTTCTGGTGAACCATAAATCCAACCTGTAACCGCCCATCTTGTTCCGTTAGGGTATCGACATAAACCATCTGTAACCGCTAATTTTTCATCTTTTTTTTGGGGTGACTGATATTTAACTGCCATTTCTTTGACAATGGTTACAGTATCAATTTCATCCCCTAGTATGCCAAAATCATAACCTGTTTTATCAACAGATTCTAATACTTTTCGAGTCAAAATCGACCATTTATTATTATCTAAGGTATCCTTAGGTTTCCCGAAATTTCCTGATAAAAATTCTAAGGGCTGACCCCGATCCGCGGCTAAGGCAACCGCGGCAGGCCACGCGGTGTCATTTTCATCAGTAATCACAACTCCAGGGGGGTCCCATCCTAGTTTTTCCCAGCTTTCTTTTAAAGTTTTTTGATCCGTGGCATTCCAAGCTTTTGCGGCGGCATTAATCATTAGATATTGTAGTTCTTTCTCCTTGGGTAAAGGTTCTTTTACCGCGGGATATCGTACTGTTTTTAAGGGTTGAAAACGTCGCAAAAATAGGGGTGTATATTTATTATCTTCGATTAAAATTGGCCAACGACTTTCTAAACTCCATTCTTGAATTGCCGCGAGGAATGTGGCAGTATTGGGAACTAAAACAACTTGATCTATGGTGGCAGTTTTATTTTGTAGGGTTTTCATACGAATCCCTGTTTGTACAAACCAGGGTTGACTTTTGGAAAACATTGGTAAAATCACAGTTTTTTTGCTCTGGCTTTCATAAGCAAACCATATACCACCAATAAAGCTAATAATTAAAATTATTACTAATAATCGTATTTGCCGTTTTTTTCTCATAAAAAATTAGTTTTTTCTGAATTAATTGCGGAGAAACCCGTTGTAGGTTGGGTTGAGTGAAGCAAAACCCAACGCATTTCTTGGGTAACAGCCTCAACCCAACCTACGAATCAAGGCTAAACATTCCGTGCCAGAAACCGGGTTGATTTTTACCGAAAAACCAGTCTGTTTAAACTTTCTCTCAGAGAAACCCGGTTTCTCAAGATTTTAATTTATGATTGCTATATTATAAACGATTTTTCCATAAGATCAGGTAGTTATACTTATTCAGATGCGATCGCGGGTTGAATACCAATATACCGATATAACTGTAAAGTGTTTTTAAGAAATTGTGAGAAAGAGAAAGATATTTGGGGAGTCTCAGGATCAAATCCTTTTGAGTGTACCACAATCAAGACAGATCAGGTAAATTGCTCTAACCCCTCATCTTGATAGAAAAATGGCAGTGCGGGGGAAAAAAACTCGGCACTTTAATTAGTAAAAGATATCAAATTATTAGTTGGTTGGGATGTGGAGGGGTTGGTGAGACGTATCTCGCAGAAGAGTAACTTTAAAACCCTCAATGATGAACCCATTTTTGTGGGTAAAAAAATCTGTGAAATGAATCAACCAACTAATCATTCCCCAGGAAATCTACAATTTTCCGGCAATACTTGGTAATCACCCTCCGGCTCTTCTGCGGTTTCAAGTATGTTTTGATTCCCCAGAAACAGCCCTGAGCCTGAAAAAGGGGGGGAATCCTCTCAGAGGGGGGAACAATAATTCACTCCATCGTCCCCTGACTTGCTCTTGATTGAGGGGGCTCGGATAATGCCATCCATTATTGGGGGAATTTCGTATTAACCACGTTATTTTAATATAAAACTGTAGTTTATCCTACAGCATTACCCATTGCTCCTTGCGCCTTAGGGATCATAATTGTTGAAATAACATATAACTTTTCACTCGTGTAAGTTAAAATTGAAGCAGACACTACCAACAGACACCAACCCAAAAAAACCGGACATATCGAGGATTTTAGAGAATAAAAGAGATGGATTAACCCCGATTTGAAGGTAAAATGGAGGGAAAATTGATACTATGGGTGCTGTATTAGAAAGATGGACTATCTTAGAAGAAAATTTCTCGCATTGGAATAAGGCTATTGAGTTGAAACCCCACGATCCCGAAACTTGGTATCATCGGGGATTAGCCCTTGTACATTTAGATCGTGTACAGGAGGCGATCGCGTCTTGGGATCAAGCCCTCGCACTTAAACCAGACTATCATAATGTCTGGTTTAATCGGGGTGTAGCCTTGCGGAAATTAGAACGACTCGAAGACGCGATCACCTCTTACGAAAAAGCGATTGAATTACAACCCGATGACTATTTTTCTTATTACAATCGTGGTAATATCTTACGAAATTTAGAACGGTATGAAGACGCGATCACGTCTTACCAGAAAACGATAGAAATCAACCAAAATTATTACGAAGCTTGGTCAAATTTGGCTAATACTTTTGTCAATTTAGGACGGAATGAAGAGGCTCTCGCCGCCTACAATAAAGCCTTAGATATTCAACCGGATTATTATCCAGCTTGGTATAATAAAGCCTTTGCTTTACGCAATTTAAAACGGGATGAAGAGGCACTGGAGGCTTATGAGAAAACCTTAGACTTGAAACCGGATTTTTATCAAGCTTGGTATAATCGTGGCATTAGTTTAGCAAATTTAGGTCGATTTGCTGACGCGATCACTTCCTATCAAAAAACCCTAGACTTGAAACCAAACGCCCATGAAGCTTGGCATAAACAGGGTGTCGCGTTGGCTCAAAATAAACAATTTTCTGACGCGATCACCTCTTGGGATAAAGCTTTACAATTAAAATCGGATTATCCCGAAGTGTGGTATAATCGTGGATTAGCTTGGGCGAGTTTAGGGCGTTTAGAAGACGCGATCGCGTCTTGGGATAAAACTTTAACATTTTCTCCCGATAACCATGATGCCTGTTACAATCGTGCATGGGCACTCCATAAATTAAAACGCACAGAAGACGCGATCGCCGCGTACTCTCAAGCTATTCAACTTCAACCCGATGACGCGAACAGTTATTATCAAATCGCCTGTTTATACGCCCAACAAAATAATGTAGAAAGCGCGATCGCCAATCTCAAAGACGCGATCGAACTTAAACCCAAAAAATATCGAAAACTGTCCCAAACCGAGACAGCTTTTGATAGAATACGCAACCATGAGAGTTTTGTAGCATTGAACACAAAAACTCATTAAAAGCACCAAAAACTCGCCATCAAATATCCCGCGTCTATCTCAAACATCATGGAAATGATCGACAAAACCACAAGCAAATACGAACAACTGAAACAGCGGTTAATCGAAATCAACGATATCGAATCCGCGGCCTCTGTTTTATACTGGGATCAAGCCACTTATATGCCCCCGAAAGGTTCCTATTCCAGAGGCCGTCAATTAGCAACACTCAAACAATTAGCCCATCAAAAATTTACCGATCCTACCTTGGGAGAATTACTCGAAGATTTAAAATCTTACGAAAAAAATCTCCCCTATCATTCCACAGAAGCCAGTTTAATTCGCATTACCCTTCGAGATTACGATCGCGCCGTAAGATTACCCTCTGATTTTGTCATGAGATTATCTCGCCATCAAACCGCCTCTTATCACGCGTGGGGAAAAGCCAAAGAAGAAAATAATTTTGCCGCGGTACAACCTTATCTCGAAAAAATGTTAGAATTAAGTCAGGAATATGCCGACTTTTTTCCGGGTTATGAACATATCGCAGATCCCCTAATTGATCGAAGTGATTATGGCATGAAAGTGTCACTATTACAACCGTTATTTGCCAGATTACGCGAAGAATTAGTCCCCATCGTAGCCGCGATTTCTTCTCAAGAATTAGCCGATAATTCGTCTTTGTGTCAACAATTTCCTGAAGATAAACAATTAGAATTTAGTCATTTAGTGATCGAGCGTCTCGGTTATGATTTTAATAGAGGGAGACAAGATAAAACCTTGCATCCCTTTATGACGAATTTCTCCATAGATGATGTGAGAATTACCACCCGTATTTATGAAAATGACATCACCCAAGGGTTATTTAGTACCATTCACGAAACCGGACACGCGCTTTATGAATTAGGTATTTCCCATGATTTTGAAGGCACTCCTTTAGCCGGTGGTGTGTCTTCAGGAGTTCACGAAAGTCAATCTCGCTTATGGGAAAACCTGGTGGGCAGAAGTCGCGGATTTTGGCATTATTTTTATCCCCAATTACAACAAGTCTTTCCCCAACAATTAAGTCAGATTTCCCTAGAGACATTTTATCGAGGGATTAATAAAGTCGTGCGATCGCGGATTCGGACAGATGCCGATGAAGTCACCTATAATCTTCATGTAATGATTCGTTTTGACTTAGAATTACAGATGTTAGAAGGGAAATTAGAAATAAAGGATCTCCCTGAAGCATGGAATGAACGATATCGCGGGGATCTCGGTTTAATTCCGACTAACGATAGTGAAGGGGTTATGCAAGATGTCCACTGGTATGTCGGTACCATTGGGGGAATGTTTCAATGTTATACATTAGGGAATTTACTCAGTGCTCAATTTTACGCGACAGCCTTACAAGAGCATCCCGAAATTCCCTCAGAAATAGAGAAAGGTAATTTTACCATTTTGCACCATTGGCTCAAGGATAACATTTATCAACATGGTCGGAAATATACCGTGAATGAATTGATAGAAAAAGTTACAAATTCCCCCTTGACAATTGAGCCATTTTTGAGTTACGTTCGTCAAAAGTATGGTGAACTTTACCAACTTTAATCAGAAATTATTGTCGGGTGCTAGGGGACTGGGGATGGGGGAGATGGGGGAGAGCATCTCAAAGAAGCCAAAAAACTGTAGTGGGAGCGTCTCGAATCGGCGGGATCGGGCTAGGGAGCTCTCCGCTCCCACTACCAATTTACAACCTTGAGATGCTCCCAGATGGGGGAGATGGGGGAGATGGGGAGATGGGGAGGATGGGGAAGTTTTCTTCTTCTTTTGTGTCTAGGGGCCTTTGTGGTTTATTATTTCTTCCTTGCTTCCCTCTCTTCCCTCTCCTCCCCCTCTTCCCCCTCTTCCTTCTTCCTTCTTCCTTCTTCCTTCTTCCTTCTTCCTTCTTCCTTCTTCCTTCTTCCTTCTTCCTTCTTCCTTCTTCCTTCTTCCTTCTTCCTTCTTCCTTCTTCCTTCTTCCTTCTTCCTT